>Ga0123354_10002479_pt1 | contig 24434 bp, 20 predicted proteins | sample TergutLab28metaG_2_FD_97872 | JGI IMG/M metagenome (GOLD analysis project Ga0123354, IMG submission 97872) | Labiotermes labralis P4 segment gut microbial communities from Petit-Saut dam, French Guiana - Lab288 P4 | ecosystem: Host-associated > Arthropoda: Insects > Digestive system > Gut ... | reverse complement strand
TGAAAAAAGTAGTGGCTCCAGGTCTAGAAAACAGAGATTAACGGCTGTGGGGACCCGTTGCGCTGACCACGTGACACCCCTCTATCCGCAAAAGTTGGCACTAACTTCGCCGACCGGCGGCGGAGGCTCTGTCAGTATAGTTCGCGTGCAGACTAAGGCCACGGAGTTTGTTTTGTTTTTGTTTGTACTATATACAGATCACTATTAGTAACTGTGTTAGTATTTATTGATAATTCAAGAATCCATTGCTGGTAATGCAACTATTGGATATAGAACTTGTCCAAAGCATATATTATTCTAAAGATTACCTATAGAACAAGTCATAAGATTAAATCAACATAGACATTACTTATATCCATATACATACTAGTCCTACATATATGTCTTCAAAGCAAATGTACTCGTAAATCTAAAATCTAAATCATATAAACTTACATAGAATCAATCATCAGTCAGGTTCTACAGTCAGATATAATCGACTGATTGTAAAACTTTGATTACAAATATCTGTTATTTTTAGGCACTTCTTTGAAAAATCAAGCCAATGGTACAACACATATAAAAATTCTGATAATAAAAATATCTCTAAATAGATGTATATCTTTTTAAATGTCATCTAGACAATATATCTTATCACTAAATACATAATGATGATGTGTAGAACTGAACATCATATGGTATAATAACTTTAATTTTTATTCTGATTAAAATATTCAATTGCAATATAAAATGAATGGAATTGTAAGAAATTATCAAGAGCTGTTTTAAATGGCTTAACATTACTTGATTGATTCTTTATTTGAGAGGGAAGCTTGATGCCACAATATTGTGGTCCTTTCTGATAATTCATTAAATGTGTAGATGGCTGGAGAGGAAGGAATTTATTCATAGTTTTGATATTATGTAGTTGAGAATTTTCCATAAATAAACTTTTGTTGTTAACTGCAAAAAGGGATAAAGAAAATACGTACTGAGATGTTAAAAGGGTAAAATTTTTTAAATTTTAAAAAGTTCTCTACAAGAGTCTCTTGTTCTGTCTCCAATTGTAATTCTAATAATTCTTTTGTGTAATCTAAAAATATTATCACTGGGTGCGGAATTTCCCCAAACTATTATTCTTTAAGTCATAATAGACTGAAAGTAGGCATAATAGATCATCTCTGGGGTATCCCATGACAAAAACTCTAACTATGTAACAGGCTTCATTTAATTTGGGTGTAATTGTATCGATATGGCTTTTCCAAGACAATGTGTTATCAGGTATTAATCCTAGAAACTTTGTGGCAGAGGTGTTTAATATTATTTTATTGTTATAATTAATATTCATTACATTACAGGTACTATGTTTAGTTAAAAACTACATGAAATGAGTTTTACCAAAATTTAAAGAAAACAAATTAGAAGGAAACCATTCATTCGAATTTTTTAAAACCATGTTAATAACTTTTCAGAACCAGTAAAATAAGGTTCTTTACAATTACACTTGTATTATCTGCAAATAGTAATGCTGGAGGATTACCACTTAAATGTGTATTAATTGTAACATTAGGTAGGTCATTTATATAAATCAAAAAAAGCAATGGTTCCATTATTGATCCTTGCGGAACACCATGCTCAACTATGGTTCTGAAAAATGGAAACATCTCGTTTCTTTCTTTGCTTCTGGCTGTTGAAGGATCACTCAAATTTGTGATGGACTAAAGTCTTCTTTCATTCTCAAAAACACTGCCCAGTGATGATAAAAAATTGCTTGATTTTGATTGCAGTGGACTTGTATTTGTCGTTCTTTTATGAACAGTTTACTGGGGGAGAATGGTAAACTTAATGCTGATATGTTAGATATGCAAAACTCACCATGACATTTGGCATAGTTCATTAAGCTTTACTTGCTGCCTGTAGTTTTATAATATACTTTCAACAGTCTGCTGTGGTATTGAAATGTTCTTCATTACGAGTCAGTGTGGCTGAAATCAGAATTGCTTAGCAACTTTTATTGAAACTCCAACATACTGGATTTAGAAGAAAAAGGTCTGCCAGGTTTAGGTTGCGACAAACAGATGAACAGACATTAGCTCAACATAAGACATTATTTGTTACTTTGTAAGGAATGTTTTACAGTGAGAATCACAACTACAGAAGTGTAGGCTCATTGCTATTTCCTGCTTGTTTCCAGGTGCACATCCAGGAGAATACAAAGAGTTTTTGTATGAGCCGAATGTGAATTTTTACCACAATGGATCATTAGAATTTCTGCATATCAGTAAAGATAGTGAAGGCTATTATCTCTGTGAAGCAAAAAATGAAGTTGGGACAGGGGTCAGCAAAGTCATCTTTCTTAAGGTCAATGGTAAGCTGTTGCTTGGATTTGTAGCCACTTGTTGACAAAATTGTATTAGTACATTGTATGTGTGGAGTTATTTATTAATTGACACTGTCAGTATCTGAGACCGTAAACTGTTGAATATTAATGAATAACGACTTCCAAAGGATGCACAATGGAGCAGTCGTGGTGTAATTTGAGGTATTCTTAGAGTACATGCTTTGAAGGACTGAGGAAAAATAAGAAGTTCCTCAGTCACAGTGGCTGCTGTCTGAACTGAGTTATGAACCATGAACCTGCTGAATTTGAAGCATGAGTCATAACATTTTAGACCACAATGTTCAGGCAGGATGTGTGAGGTTACAGAATTTGTATACATGAATGCCTAATATAATTTAAAGATTTCACTGTGATTCAATTCCATAAATTGGTCTCAGGCTAGCAGCCACATGAGGTGGTTGAATAGTGACTAATTGTCGTTTTGAGGACTCTCTCAGTCCTTGTCAGCGTGGAACTGACTACCTCCAAAATCTGTCTGCTTAATGATATACCTGCCTGTTATAGCTGGTGGCAAGACAAGAGGGGGTTAGTGAGCCGAGTCAAGTACTTGCTCTGCTCATCCTCTTTTCTTGTTCATTAACATGTTGGTTATAGACGACCAAGCCTGCCTCAGTATGAAGCCAGGCCTGATGATGAGGATAGAGATGGTCCACTAAAAGTTTGTGTATTTACTATTCAGCCACCTAATGTGGCTGCTAGCCCAAGAACTTTTTATTGAACATGAATGTGTGTTTTTTTCTGTATCAATCCTGGAAAGCAAAAACAACATGCACACTATTAAAAAAAACATTTGAAGACAATTTTTATGCTTTAAGGTTTTTTGTTTGATGGTATAATGCACTGTTTAGTACAGAGATCAACAACCAGCAGCCAACCACACTTGCCAGTGTGGCCCACAACTAAATTATCTTAATGACAAATTAACAATATTCAGTAAATTTTATTTATAAATTTATTTACAAATTATTCCATAGATCCATCTTTGGTTACAGATACCACCAGATGTGGAATTTGTCCAAATACAATATACAGTATAGCTATATAAGTCATTATACATTGTCAATGCTATTGACAAATACAAATGAAGCAAACATTTGTACCATAACATACATTACAAGTAATTAAAATGAGACACAGATTATACAGATGTCATTGCCATAATACTTATAATACAGAACTGAAACTTAAGATTTAGCGCTTTTAAAATATTCCTCTAGAGTGCAAAATGATTTAAGGTGGAGATATTTACCTACATACGTAAGTCCAATTTGAATCTTTTAATATCACAAGATACTTTTTTATGTTGGAGGGGATACTATTAAAATCTTTAATGCCAGAATAGTAAGCCCCCTTCTAATACAATATTCCTACAATAACTGAAAGCCTGTACCTACATAATGTTCACATTGAAAGCCACTGATCATAGTGATAGATGTTTGACCAGATATTTTGTTGGCAAGCGTCCACGATATTGACTGTTGTGTTGTTGGAATGGAATCACATCAACTGCATTTGACACTTGTGTTGCAGTTCTTCATGATTAGATGTGTGTGAACATGATCTCTTGGCTACTAGCATTGTTTTTCCATGCTAGCATGACGTGAGATGACATTATTGTGATTATTAAATGTTGGCTTTGAGAGACCATTTTTTATTGATTATGTGTTGATTGTAATTAGGTTTTCCATGTTTGATTAATGTTTGGTGAAGGTAAAATAGAGGATTCATACAGGGGTGTGTATTACTTTTGACACTGTCTTATTGGGTTTTTTATTTAGCAGACCATAACACGTGTACATGTAAGTTAGGTGTGTTTGCAGTAAAATATGTTGTTGGTAAATTCTACACAAGGCATTGTTAATAAGGGGTGATGGATGTCCAGGTGCATTACTGTTACTCAGAGCTTTTAAATAAAATTTTGTGACTTTACTGTGTGGTATGTGAGATCTGTACAGTTTCTGAAACTTTAGCACATGTACAGGCTCTTTGGGTGACAAAGAAATAAAAATTGAATGCTGGAAATTGCAAATGTTGCACTTCCTTAGAAAAGTCGTTTATGAAAGTAGTTTGTCAAGATTCACCACAGAAATAATTGAGGAATCCTCTAACATTATTGAAGAAAGCTTAAAAGTGAAAGCCATTGTTGTTCTTTACCAGTGGATGAAAGCACTAGCATAAGCTACAAGACACAGTTTGATTATTTTGTTTATGGAATTGACATGGACTTTAGTGTAATTGAGGAATTTGCTGCCTTAATGCAAATCAGAGGAATCACAGCAGGTGCAGTGTACTGTATTTCCTCATATACAGGTACCACTTCATCGAGCATTGTATTATTCCTGAAGCCTGTGTTCATCTTAAATTTGATGTTGTCAAAGAATCAATGTAAAAAAACTATATTGTATGACTCAAGTGCAAGGAAATTTTGTCTGTAACACTAGTCATGGGACAGTCAACACTAAGATGCCAACCAACGTATTTATGAAAGTATTTATGTGTATTTTTTATGGCAAAATCGTTTTTACATGTGACAGTTAAGCACAAAATAAGGGCTTGGTGGCCAAAAATACTAAATAGTTTTGATATTAACTAATACTCTCTAATTAAATGAGATCTGTCAATGTTTATTCTCACACCAGTGATCATTGTTGCATCATTGAACCTTCCTTTGTAATCATCTATCAGGAAGAAAAGCTTTTTTTTGGGGGGGGGGGTGTTGTGGGTGTTTGTGGTGCAGGGGGTATTGGCGATGTTGAACATATGCTTATGGCCATTCAAGTAATGCTGCATTTCAGATGCACTTGGTGTACAGAAGGTGATAACTTACAGGAAAATTCCGATCTTGAATGCCCTGATTTAAGAAGCAGCTTAGAAGAATCTGTAGACCAAATACTCATCTAAGGCAAATAGTGAATAGATAAATTTGTTTCATTTAAATGCTCAATTTTGTGTTTACTTAAGTTCATTAATACAGAAGTTTTACTATTTTAACACTAATATTCCTCGTTTGATATTCATGTTTGCTTCAAGCCTCTTACTGAAGGGAAGCATATCTTACAAATGATGTCTTATTTCCTGAAAACCTGTCATTAATGACGGTTGTGTCATATAACTGATGACATTTTATAATCAAGGAACTGTGGTATGTCAAAAGTCAAAAAGATTTCACAAAATCTGGATGTCACAGTACAGAAATTGGCTTGATATTGAGCTGAGTGAGTGTCAAGTATGGCCGATAGAAACACGATTGTTTCTTTGCTCTGAACCAGTGATTTTGTAATATTCCATTGCTTGATGCATCAAGAAAATCTGTGTGCAAAAGCTCATAGTGAAGTTGTTGTTATAGTGGTTTGAAAACATGTTAAGTTCAGTAGGACACAAGGAATGTTGTGTCCCCAGTTTAAACATTTTTAAGTTGATATGGAATCTGAGAAAATAAATGTTCTCTGTTGTACGATATTTGTTGGTTGAATGGTAGTTGGGTGCTGAAATGCATGTATGACATGAAGTAACAAATTGAATCATTTCTGGATGTAAAGGGGAAAACCTCTTCATATGTGTGATCACAACTGGATATGCCACTTTGCATTTCACGTTGACATCACTCAACACTTGGATTAACTGAATTATTGAAATGCACATGCAGTCAAATAATATGGTGCACTACTAATTCTGATAACAGAAAAACCCATTGATGCTAGGCAATAGAACATATTCGATTCATTCAACCAGAACTCAGTTCCATTTTTTAAGATCTGTGCAGTTATGTGTCCACAGTCAACTTACTCTCTGTGTCATTATATTAGAGTTGAAATTATTCTGGCTGAATTTCATATGTAAAGACTTGTAGAGTAGTGCAGACCAGAGAAATGTTTCAGCATGTCTAATTGCTTGACTCTTATAAACTCTATTTGCCAGCTCTTTTAAGTTTCCAGTGCTTAAAGATCACACATAGTAGACAACAACCATTCCAGAAGGACTTACATTTGTTAAAAGACCTGTTCAGAATAAAGTTATAAATATAGAAAGATAACGAAAAATGAAGTGCCAAAAGGTGCTTCCTAGTTGGTCCTTCTCACACACATCCAAATGTTCAGAAGTTAGTGCCAAAAACACAGTGGCAAACTTCTCACTCACGTTCTTTATCCTCAAAATAAAACTCGTATGTCCTAACTATATGTTAATATTGCTCCTTACATGAATACTAGTAAATATTTTTTGTCTCTACCATGTTATTATTAAATTTTGGATACAAAATATGACTTTCACTGTCATCAGCTAGCTTTCATCTCATGCAGTCGGAGCTTCATAAATCAGCTGTCATGTGAAACAGGTTGGTCATCACTGATCAGAATTGTCGAGAAGGTCACAGTTGTTGTATAGATAACACAATCTGTATATACATTCTCATTTCACATGTTTGTTCATCTGTTTTCTGTGGTGATTTTTTCTGAAACTGATCAATGTAGACAAGACTTTGTTTTACCTATGCGTGAGGTATTGCTAATTATAGAGTTACATATTCAAAAAATTGGAGAGAATTTAAGTAAAGGACTATTGAAATTAATGATATATAGGTTTATGTTAATAACTTGGAATTCTCATAATTCTTTTTAGGCAACAGTGAAACTAGTGTAAATGCTTCTTTCTTGTGTGAATACATTTAAAAAAAGAATTTATAAATTAGTAGGAAACTGAGGTGAATTATTGTGTGTGAATTATGTTGTCCATATTTTTCAGCTCCTGCATTCTTTCCTCAAAAAATGAAACAAATGCAGGTGCAGAAAGGGGAGCAAGCGCATGTTCAGTGCACAGCTCTGGGGGACACTCCAATCGAGATCATGTGGAAGATTGGTGGCAAGCGAATAGGGGAGGACATGGATCAAAGGTGCAGCTTTATATGCATATAGGTGTACAGTTTTTGTATATGTGTGACAGTTGGTCACACTTTAAGGAAAGAATGCCATTTGAGTGTGCTTGAAAACAGAGGGCCAAGTAGAATTTTTTAAATTCAGGTGGACAAAGTAAGAAGAAGAGGGAAATAATTGCATAATGAGAAGCTTCATGTTTAAATTAAGGAGAATGGGATGGATAGAGCATGTGACTTGCTTGGCAAGGAGTAAAGTTGTGTGTAAAATTTGTTTAGTAAAACTGAAAATAGGAGACCCTTGGAGATCTAGACATCAATAAAAGGATAATTTTAAAATTATTAATAGAAAAGATGGTATTATGATGTGAATCAGAATAGGGTCCAGTGGTTGGCCATTGTGAACATGGTAGTGAACCTTCCGGTTGCATAATAGGCAAGGAATCTGTTGACCAGCTGATCAAAATTCCCATCCTGAGAAGATAAAACCTATCAAACACATTTTTCAAAATAGTGGTTTTTTTTTTGTAGTCATATGTATGATATGAGACAGCAACTGACAGAGCTAACTTATTGCTAGATACACAATCCGAGAGCAGCTGTTGGATGATGGAATGGTGTCAGAACTGGGGATATCACACACATATCGGCACGATACTGGAGTTCTGTCCTGTTATGCCAGCAACGCATATGGTCAAGATGAAATGGTGATTCAACTCATTGTCCAAGGTATGGCAACATTATGTATCTTTTAAGAATGGCACCAGATGAAATTTAGTGGTCACCATCTTGTCTGTGAAGAAGCCTCACATTCCCATTAAATAGGGACCTTGTAGAGACATTTTGGACAAGAACAATCTCTTGCCAATTGCACCATGATTCTTCAGTTGTCCAGCCTGTAGCCTAATCAGTATCCCGGCCACATATCATCTAGACATGCTGCGAATTTTTCAACAAACTGCTTTAATCCATGAACAATGACAGTGTAGTTTATATAGGAAAGGAGGAGACTTTCTGTTGAATTTTCAGTGGGAATTCTACTGATAATGATGTAAGAACAAAATGTCTATTTCACTGCATTATGTTTTTATATTACAGAGGTGCCAGAAATGCCAAAAAATATTCGTGTAAATGATCAACAAAGCCGCTCACTACAGCTTTCATGGACACAGCCCCATGCTGGGAACAGTGCCATCACAAACTATATTATTCAGTACAAATTAGTATCAGGTATAGTATGTTTTATCATACTGATTAACAGACACACCACACATTTATGCAAGGCTAGATGCTTAACACTGTGGACCTCATATGTATAAAACATAACTTTCCAGCCAGTCTCCCACTGCTACCATCGACAAAATACCAGATTTACTCCATACTGCTGTCAGTATGTGAGGTAACCATGGCCATGAAAATGGTGGAAGAATAATGATATGGTTTCTGGCTGTGACTTGCAACTTTTTCTGAGTAGTATTTTTAATTAAATCTTGTATTTTTTAATTTGAACGTTATTTATTCTTGGATGTTTTTAGCTACAGTATATTGTGGTACTGACAAGGAAAGCAACCAAATCCATAGTGAAGAATGGGTAATTCTGCTGGCTGTAAGAAGTAATTTTGCTGGGTTAGTGGTGATCACAGTGGCAGGCTCAAGTTTTCATTTGAGTACCTTGACATTCATTTGTTACTGTCTCTGACTGTTGCCAAAGTGTGCAACAAGCTGGACCTGCTGATTAATGCTGTGTTAGGTCTTAGGTGGTGAGTGTTTTAGCTTGATGCTGAACAGAGAAGTTTACTTTAATTTTCTGCTGCTGTTTCTTTCAACTCCTAAATTGTGTTCCTGATGCAGATAATATTTAGTATAGTCATACACTAAAAGTCATACTCAAAGCCTTGAGCATCGTGGAATTATGAACACATGCCAGATGATATCACAGTGTGTAATGTGTGACAGCTAGTTCCATCTGTTTGTTCAAACCAGACTGAAAATCACATCACTTGCACCTGTCACATGGTCATATTTCAGTGCAACAGAATGGCTGGTAAGGTAATTGTTTTTTGGCAATGTGCAGAGATAGAATATCTTGTTAAGGATGATATGCCCACGCATGATATTAGCATGACTGCAGTGTGCATATGGAGATGGCTGGATGGGCACCGGCAGTTTCAGATGATGGGTAAAGCATTTTAAAGACAGTAACCATGACATCTATGATCAGTCTTGTAACATTTGTTTCCAAACTATCTCTGCAGAGTGAAACAAACAAAAAACTGAAGAGCTTGTCAGAGAGAATTAAAGTGTAGCAGTCAGGGAAATGGCAGCTGAGCTGGAATTGGGGACTGTGCAATCCAAGAAGTAGTGGAAAGTTTCAGATACTGGAATATTTGTGCTCCCTGGATGTTGTGTTTGCTAACTGAAGAGCACAAACATCAGTGAAATAACATTCCATGTGTTTGACTGAAGCTGGTTTCATCCCTTTCATATAAAAACAAAACAGAGCATGGAAGGGCACTACAAAACTGCAAAAGAAAGAGTAGCCTAAAACAGTGCCCTCAGCCTGTAAGGCCATGGAAACTTTCTTTTGGATGTTGAGGGACGTGTATTCAGTTTGCCGTGAGTAGAAATGATCAGTGCTGCGCGTTACATCAGGCACTCCAGTAGCTTTATCATGCACTGCATGACAACCAACCGGAGAAGGAAAAGGTCATCATGCAACTTGACAATGCATGGCCTGACAATGCTTGTCTGTGTGTGTGTATGTGCATGTAGGCTAAATTTTAATGTTTACAAGATCCAAGCCAAATTAATGCAAGTAATCTGAACACTATAAGACATCAAACTAGTAAATTCTTCAGGAACAAAAAGAGGGAATGTATGAAAGGTAAACTTAATGACTTTGAAATAAACAGTAAGAACAGAAAGTTATAAACTTGTATATGAGCATAGATAAATTTATCACAGCACATCATTTATTTTCCTTCCGTAAATCTGTAGAGGATTATGTAGTCAATATGGATATGGAAATCGTCATATTTGTTGGGATTAAGGAGTGGCATCAACACAAGTGTGTACAACAATCACATGGTTATTTAGTATGATAAATACAATAAAATAAGGCAATACAGATTGTTTAGTGTAATAAAATATAAGGATACAAATAAAAATTTAAAGTAAAAATAAAAATAAAAACATTGGGGTAAGTTAGAAGCAATTAGAGGTGCTCTTAAGTAGAAAATTTCCCTTCATTACAGATAGTGTTTGGATATATGCTAACATATTTATAATACAGACTTTTAAGTAAAGAGAAGGAACATTTGTCCCAAAGCCCTCATGTGTCAATTCAGATCATATGTCAAAATTTAACTTGGTGTTCAAAATATTCAACCAGGGAATAAAAGGAATTTTCATGTAAGTATTTTTGTCACTATACTTTAAATTTTTTTGGATTATCAGACTTTGCTTTTATGTAAAAGGGAAGCATGTTAATCACCTTAACACCGATTGCAAGCCTACAACTAAATTTGTGACCTGCTTGCAGATTCTGACAGTACTTTGATGGATGGAACAATCACTTGTGTCTGTTGTTGGATGTTCTTCAGGTTAATGTTCTGAGGCAGGCTGAAATACATACAACTGAGTGTCTAGTGTCTTTGAGGCTGAAACTGCGATTGTAAATTTGGAGGGATATAGATCTCCAGGTATTGATCAGATTCCAGAAAAATTTATTCAAGCAGGAGGTAGGACAGTACATTCTGAAATACATGAACTTATGAATGCCATTTGAAAAAAGGAAGAATTGCCTTAACATTGGAAAGAGTCAGTCATTGTACCTGTTTATAATAAGGGTGATAAAAAATCATAGTAATTACCAAGGCTTATCACTGTTGTTAATTACATACGTTTTATCCAGCATTCTACAGTCAAGTGTAACTCTGTATGTACATCATATTATTTGGGATTATTAGTAGGAATTTTGGCATAATAGTTAAATTAGTGATTTTGTATTCTGAATTTGTCAAATACTTATGATTCATTTAGGAAAGCGATTGATACTGCTTTAATTGAGTTTGGTTTTCCCATCAAACTAATTTTGTTAAGAAAAGTGTGGTTAAACTAAACCTTTAGTAAGGTCTAGATAGGCAAACATGTCTGGCACATTGCCTATTAAGAATGCTGTGAAAAGAGGAGTTACTGTTATCAACCTTACTTTTCCAACTTTGCTTTTGAATTTCCCATTTGGAAGGTTCAAGTAAACCAGGAAGAGCTGAAATTGAATGCAATGCATCAACTTCTAATTTATGCTGATGATGTTAATTTATTGAGTGAAAGCATGCAGGCAATAAAAAAGACACACAGACGGTTTACTAGCTGCTAGCATGGAGATTAGTCTGGAAGCAAATGTTGAGATAACTAAGGATATGTTTGTGTCTTATGAGCAAAATGCAAGACAAGTAACAACATAAAGAGAGTTGGTAAATCCTTTGAAACTGTGGCAAAATTAATATATTTAATAACAACTGTAACAAATCAAAATTATCTACATTAAGGAATTAAGAGAGAGATGAACCCAAGGAATGTCTGCAGCCATTCAGTCCAGAATCTTTTGTTTTCCCTTTAGCAATCAAAAAATATAAAGATTAAAATATACAGAACTAAATTTTGCCAGTTGCTTTGTATGGGTGTGAAACTTGGTTTCTCACTTTGAGGCTGTTCAAGAATATGGCCCAGAGGAAGATATTATGGCCTAAAAGGGATGAAGTAATGGGGCAGAAGGAGGTTGCATAATTAGGAGCCTCGTGAACTGTACTCCTCACCAAGTGTTATTTGGGTAACTGAATGCTGAATAAAGAGATGGTGAGGGCATGTGGCTTATGTGGGTGGTAGTAGAGATGCTTACACATCTCATGTGAAAGGGAAGCAGCTTAGCTGAACTGCACCTGGAATTGTGCCAAAGATTCATTGCCACCCACCAGAACTCCATGTGGCATGCATGAATGCACCCACCGCATTTCACAGTGGGGCAACTATAAATCATATATTATGCTGTACTTACATTGGGATACATTATCCCAGTCCACCTTCTTTTGGCTGCAACTGCTCACACCACTCCTACCAGCCACTCTGTATGGGTCTCATAGTGGACACTAACCAAGGACAGATAGCAAATGTTTTCCCATAGAAATTAAATAGGGAAGGATGGAGAGACATGGCAAACTTGCACAACCAGCATAACAAACCAAAGTCACATGTATCCAAACAAGGATTAATGTCGCAAAGAAAATTTGAGGTTCATATTTGAAATATAAAGACACTTCCACATTATGTAAGTTTAACAACTCAACTCTTGTCTGACATCGGTGCTGTGGAACATAACAGATTGTCAAATAAGCAACCCAACTGAATAAGTAACTAAACATTAAAAAAGTTAACTCTTAATGATAGTTTAGTTCCAGTATCAAATCAAGAGGCAAGTATAGACTTCTGCAGCCTTCACTTCATTGTTTTACATTTTTAGAACCTTAATAAAAGTGATTACTTTATGAATATGTGTTATGATACATCATTTGGGATTCTACATTAAAAGCTAGTACTGCCACTCCAAGTTTGTATGTCATATTGTTATTACTGATTATTGTAGGAAATTTAAAATTAGGGGGTGGGTTGGCCTCCAGTGGCATAAAATACAAGGGATGGTATGGAAGTACAGCATCCTGTTTTTCCACAGAAACTAATTACAATTATAATGAAATTTACGTATATCAGGTGTACATTTTTTACACAGTTCAGACTACTCTTCCACCTAGTCTCCTTCATTATCAATACACTTTTTCTACCTTTGCATCAGATGCTGTATGCTGGTCACATAAAACTCCTTGCTGACACATCAGAGCCCTTCACACATACTATGTTCCAGCTCATTGCTGTCTGCAAAACAGCGTCCTTGGAGTAAATCTTTTAGAGGGACAAAAATATGGAAGTTACAGGATGCTAAATCAGGACTGTAGGTAGGATGAGGGAGAACAGTCCAACCCACTGTTGCAGTTGCCTCCTTTGTGCGCAGACTGGTGTGCAGTCTGGCGTTGTCTGGCAGAAGGAGGACTTCATTCGTCCTCCTGTTTGGCTCAATGCTTTGAATTTGTTGTTTTAACAAAATATCTGCACATATCACTCATAATTTATTGTGGCACCTCACCTAGAATTCCACTAATGAGATTCCTTCACTTTCCCAGAAGATGCTAGCCATAACTTTACCCACACAAGTCTGAAGCTTGAATTTTTGCTTGCTTGGCAATGACTGATGATGCAATTTGACTGGTTGTTCTTCTCATCAGTGGGTCTTCATTATGAACCAATGTTTCATCATGAGTAATTATTCTTGACAGAAAAGCATCTCTGTCTTTCTCATCGTGCTGGGGATGTTTCTGCACAGATGTTTTCCTTGGGTTGTTTTGTGCTCAACAGTGAGCACTTTCGATGCCTGTCTTGCCCAGAAATTTATGTAGCCAAGTTCTCTGATGATGGCCATAACCGTCAGTTTTCCAATCAGTGTTTTGGTGCATAGTTCACTTGTGATGCGGTGGTCATCCCGAAACATCGCATCAACCTTTGGTCCTTGTCGTCGCTGCCATGGCTGGTCGGCCACTGCGGGGCATGTTACCAATGTTCTTTTCACACCTTTTAAAATGACGGACCCAGCTTCTAACTGGGCTAACATCAGCAGCATCCTCACCATACAAGCTTCTCAGACGTTTATTTGATTGGAGCCTTCTGCAGTAATGAATTCAGTCACCTCTCTCTACCTAATATGTGCACCGACAACATCCACCTTTTTCACTGCTACTTTTTGATTGCACATGATTCCCTAGAGCACCAATGATCCTGATGGAGCCGGACAGTGTCACTATCTGGTGGGTAAGGCAAGAAGTTCTACCCAACATATTTACAAAGAAAATAGGAGGCACAACTATTTTACCAACCTTCATACATACCAGATTTCATCAAAATTTATTTTTTTGCATCTGTCTGAATGAAGTGTAGAATCAGACAGACATAACCAGACCTAATTTTTTTTTTGTTATGAACGTCATGCAAAGACCATATAAAACTGTGTATTAAAAACTTCAAAATTCTAATCTTATATTTTGTTTTGTGTTGGTGAAATGACTGAATAAAGAATGTCAACGTTAATACACTTCATACAATAATGTTAGCAAAATCAAACTGAGTAAAATGAGATTTGCAAGGCATGTAGCATGTATGGGGGGCATGAAAAATACATAAAGAATCTTGTCATAAAACCTGAAGGGGTGTCACTTGAGAAACATAAGTGTAGACAGAAAGATAATATTGACATTTACCTTAGGTAATCTTGAAGGATGTGTACTGAGCACTAATGAATGTTCAGGTTTCATAAAAGTCAGGAACCAGTTGAGCATTTTAGTGATGGCCAGCGTTTTGAAAAGAACTCTGTCTAGTGGAATATAAAAGGGAATGGTTTATGTTACCAGATGTCTGGCAGGCCCAGCCATCAAAGGTAACAGTTCTAGGGACACAGACCACAGCCACAATACAAAACTTGAACCCAGCCAGTTCTTATCATTTGCGCATCATGGCAGAGAACAGACTGGGTCTGAGTGACCCCAGTGAGGTGATACAGGTCACAACTCAGGAAGAAGGTGAGTGAAAACACTTTTCTTTTGTCCCTCCTGACAAGAACTGGTGCATTTCCTTCAAATAGGCCACACATTTTTATCCAGTCATCTAAAATGTAGTCTCTCTCTCACCTCCTGTTGCAGACTGTTGCAGACATAACGCAGAGCACCCAAAGGTATTCTAAAAATTACTCCTTACCCTTGCCAGTATATATGGTAGCCACAGCTTTTAAAGAGACATTGGATGTAGTGTTCAAATTCCCATTCCTAGTCATTCTTCCCAATTACATGAGTAAAATTGGATTTTTTTTAATTCAGCATTTTTCCTGCTTTAATGTTCTAGTTACTATATATTGTGATATTGACAAGAAAAGTAACTATTCCACACCAAGGGTAGGATGCTTGGTGGGCACCAGAGCCATTCTAGACATCATGATAAAGAGAGAAATTTCTGACCCTGCTGTGAAATGAACCCCAGTTATCCATGTCATAGGCCAGTTACTATACTGACTAAGCTATCACCTAATACATGTGATGGTATTAATGTTTTGTATCATTCTCATTGATTGAGTGAATATGAAAAGATGTTGTTATTGCTCAGATATGTGACACTTGCATTAAGTTATCATTTTGATGCGTAATTTTATAATAAAAGCAAGACTAATGGAGTGTGAATGCACTGACAGTATGTGAGGGATTTGAGGTTCTCACAACAGTTAGTGTTGAAATTACAGTGCTGTGTAACTTGGTAGATAGGTGCCAACATTTCAGAGAAGGCAGTGTGTCAGTTTGTTAAGACCCAAATATTTCATTGTCACTATTCACATTTTTTGTTGACCAAGAACCTTAACATTCAGTGATTCTTTATTGTAGTTCCAAGTGGAGCACCAGTAGACATTCGTGCTGAAGCAAGAAGTTCTACAGAGCTCTTTGTGTCATGGGAACCTCCAGAGAGGGAACTGTGGAATGGGAACCTGCTTGGCTACTATGTGGGGTACCAGGAACAGTCATTGCACACAGTAATATCCTCATCTCCTTCCACAACAACACACAGCTATAATTTCAAGACTGTTGAAGTTGGGGCTCATTATGTTGGTGAGGTTTTACTACAGGGCCTGGCCAAGTACACCACTTACTTTATTTTGGTGCAAGCTTACAACAGTCGTGGTGCTGGCCCATCGTCTGAGCAAGTCACAGCCCGCACTCTAGAAGATGGTTAGTGTGAGTTATGTTTATGTGTAGTGAAATGCATGACCTTGGAGGACTCATCATAGCAATACCCTAAATTCTTATTCAGAAAGTTCTGAGTTAATCTCTGGTCATATCCGTGCAATGTATGTCTACTCATACATCTCAGTTTTTACCTGCACCAAAGATAGAACTTTGAAAATTGAAGAGCAGAATCATCCCTGCCCCTTTCTGGTTTTCTGCACATGTTAAGCCCTGGGTTGCCTCTGTCAATATTCATTTTTTATAATTATCCTCTCACTGGTGTGATGGGGTAACAGTATATGCCCTGTGGATTCTGCCACCCCAGAGTTGGATTCAAAGTCTTTTTATTCAAAACATGTAACTTAATCTACCTGTATTATCTATAAGTTGAAAGATTAAATATATTCATCAGACCATTCACAGTATTTCCACTACACAGCTAACTCAAACATCTTTGCAGATTGCTGGTATTGTTTATTCAGGGAATTTTAAACTGGATATCACTTGAGTTATTATCTGGGTTATTGAAACAAATTAGCTTCCTTTGTAAGATGAAACTGTTTACAGACATAACTGAGCATGTGATTGTAATACCACTTAAAAAAATGGGAGAGATTAGAGAGGATTTGAAACAAAATTTCACAATACTGAACATAAAGAAAAATGGTTTTTTAAGCAAAAGAGTGGAGTAACTTCTTATGGTATTGTGTTCATACAAGATGTATTAGAATGCATCTCTTTGTTTAGAAGTTGTTACAAGGCTAAAACAGACAGATGTACCCACACACACAACACACAGACATGATTATATTATAATGCCATAATGTAAAATAAACTAAATCTGTTTTCTTTTTCTTGTATGAGGTAAAATTCTAACTCTGTAACATATCTGAATCCAATTAAATTTTATGAATGTCAGTGTTACCAAGATTGAGACTTTTCAGCAGTGGTAAAAAGATCATGTTTCTCTCAGTAGTGACATCATGTATTCTGATAGATAGGTACCAGCTTTTTGGAGGAACATGCAGCCTCCATCTTCAGCCTATACATGCTGAAGATGGAGGCAGTATGTTGCTACTCCATCTTCAGGGTTTGTGATACTCTGAACGTGCAGGCAGCATGTCACTACTACACATTGTCCCATATATTGTGGACTGCATGCCAGTACACTGTGGTGCTGATTCACCAGCATATAGCCTTATAATTATCTTTCTCTGTACTTTAAGTGCCAAGTCTCCCACCTGAGAATGTGCTGTGTTCAGCACTGACATCACAGAACCTTCAGGTTTCATGGGACCCACCTCCACTGGAAGGCCGCAATGGAGTTGTCATGGGTTACAAAGTGTCACATCAGCCCGCTGAAGAATGGTATGGTGGGTAATTTTATTGCTTTAACCCTCTCATCCCAGAAACCCATTCCTCACTGACTCCCTGTACAAGTAATGCACTCTCTGTGCCTTCTGCTGTTGTGGAACTTGGCATTGTGTAGCTTAATGTTGGACTGTTGCTTGAAGAAACATTGTAACTGTAACACATGAAAACCAGTGTGAAACAGGGCAGCAGTGTTTTCTTCTGTAGATTCATGTTCATGAGGTCAGGATGTCAATGAGGGAAAGTAAAGTGGTTTATTACAAACTAGAAGAGGTATCCACTATTCACGCAGAATATGCTTCCTTTCCTTCTCAGTATTGCAGTGTGCAGTCACTAAAATTTATAGAGACAGAACAGCATTGAAATTGAGAAATTAAAATTTACCCATGTAATTAAAAGAATTGGAAATATATTTTATTCTCATCAAAAAACCCCTTTCAATGTTTGCACAGCACTTTGATACCTGTAACTGCTAAAAAGGTGCACCCAGAATTTTTCTTTGGGGGACTGGTGGGAGTAGCTGACCCTGAGGGTATATATGATTTATGTTTGATTTTAAGAACTATATTACGAAAATGATCAAAATCTCCAAGCCAACATCTGGTTAGGTTACAAGGAAAATTAAAACTAGCTGAAAAGTCTACATATCTGTAGGATTTCAGTGGCTGATTTAGGCTGAAGCATAAATCACGCAAAACCTTGATATCATCATGTCTACACGATCTGTGCTTTCTGCCTTGGGTGCGCCAGTGGACTGCTACTCATGTTGACAAGAACATGGAGTATATTTAAGTATACCATCAGATGTTTCCTTGTTAGGTCTGCTGGAGGAAAGGAAGCAGCAAATTTACTTTTTATGTACAAGGAAGAAATTTTTTGGTTTCACCTGTAGATTATTAACAAGTCGACAGAGATTCATGAGCTAATTTGAAAGTGTTTTCACTTCCAGTTTAAAATACTGTAGTTGACGGTGTGTACAATGCAAAAAATTATTGTGGTTGGTAAAGAACTCTCTCTCTTCTTGTCTGTACAAAATTACATAACCTGTGACGATATTTTACCATGTCAGTAGGCAAAATACTTGTTAGTAATAAGCGAACTTGGGCCACAGGAAGAAGTCCATGGATTGGCTGTCTTCACGTATGCCCTGAACTGTTACACTTTACCTTCCAGTGATCTTTCCTATATTTCCCTGCAGTTATGTAGCAATTCCATTCACATGAATGTTAGTATTGATAACTGTATCATAATCTTCACTAATAAAAAGTGTTTAGGGCTGAATGGTGCAAGCCAGAGGGGTTGGAGTGGAATACAGCTGTAGGCAGAGGTGAAAATCATGAGTGTCATCATTCTATCATCCGTGGGGCATTTACCATGGCCTGAATATACTTAATGACACAACAGTTGGTTCCTGTTATAACTGTTTATTACGAGCAGTGCACCTACTGTAAGGAGCTGGATTAGCTTAGCCCAGTATAGTGAGTGCATTACTGCCCAGATTATTGAGATATTGGGCTTGATTCCCAAAAGAAGTAGAGATTTTTCTGTTTTTCCTATCCTTCACATTGGCTGTACAGTGATGCAGTAACTTTTACAAAGGAAACCAAGTCTCCCAACCAAGAGCTGAAGTAGTCACAGTTTGAAGCCGACCACTTGCTTCCATTTTGTGCTGAGCTTAAGAATGTGTGTAGAGTTATATTCTCACTTCTCCATACATCTTCTTGGCATGGTGCTTAATTAAGTTTGAGACAATTTTAATTTGACTGAAACAAAACAATACTCAAAAACTTGAAGTAAAATATTTCTCAATACATTGTATATAACCTGCTTAGTTATTACATTCTGTGTATGGTCTCAGATGATTTAAATGCTAAGCCACTGTCTCTTAAGCAACTACTTTTTACACAAGCATTTGGACAATAAATATTAATTTAACTGCATTGTTTGTGTTTCATACTTGAGCATTTTCCCTCAGAAGTAGCACTATGGCTAATGTTAAAATGATTTCAGGAAAAGATGAGCAGGAAACAAAAGTGACAACTTCCTTGAAAACAACGATCCAGAGCCTACGAAAGTATACAAATTACAGCATATCAGTGTTAGCTTTCACATCCATTGGGGATGGTGTGAGAAGTCCCCCAGTATTCTGCTGCACTGAGGAGGATGGCATGTATCACCAGTATTTATATGTTCTGTATCATTGTATGAGGGGGTGCTGATAAGTCCTTAGCCCAACCAGGAAGGAAACAAGCTACAGCGACCAATTTCGCGATTTGTTCAAAATACTCCCCACGAAGCTCAGTACACTTCTTAGCCTGTTGCTCTAACTTTTGCAAGCCACTAAACAAAAAATTCAGAAAGTTGTCCGTCCAACCAGGTCTCCGCGGCAGCAATGGCCTTCGTGTCAGACAAAAAATGGCGACCTATCAATCTCTTTTCAGTCCAGGGAACAGGTGGTAGTCCGACGGGGCCAGATCTGGAGAATAGGGTGGATGATCAAGACATTGGAAGCCCAGGTAGGCCAGTTTCTTCTGGGTTGCAAGTGTCCGGTGAGCCAGGGCATTGTCGTGCAAGTACAAGACCCCCTTGGTGACCTTCCCACTGCGTTTTTCCTTCAAAATGTCCTTCATTTGCACCAGCAGAGATGAGTAATACTCCCCGTTGATAGTTTGCCCCTTTGGAAGATAATCAATGAGGAGGATGCCGTCTTGATCCCAAAAAAATCGAGGCGAGAACTTTTCCAGCAGATTTTTGCACTCAGAAATTTTGGGATCGGGTGAACCGCTATGCCACCATTCCATTGATTGTTGCTTTGTCTCCAGGTCATAGTGATATAACCAGGTTTCGTCCATGGTCACCAATCGCGACAGGAAATCATTTTGATCGCGCCGAAAAAATTCCAAATTTGCTCAGACGACTGTCACTGTTTACGTTTTTGATCCGTGTTCAAGCATTTCGGGACCCACTTCGCAGAGAGCTTCCGCATGTCCAAATCTTCATGAATAATGGACCCAACCCGCTCACGTGAGATGTCCATTTGCTCAGCTATTGATTTAGCCAAAATCCGACTGTCTTCCAAGATTAGCTCGTGAATTTGATCAATAATCTCCAGGGTGGTCACTGTTTTGGGTCGTCCAGGATGAGGCACATCACAGGTGGAAAAATCGTCACATTTAAACTGGGCCACCCAGTTTTTGACGGTGGCACATGATGGTGTATGTTCCCCTAATATTTCTCCTAGAATGGCTGAATTTCCTTTGGCGCCTTGCCTTGCAGGAAAAAAAAATTGATGACAGCTCGTGTCTCGATGTTGTTGAAATCGCGCGCATCGCGTGACATGCTTCCTTTCAGCCTCTGTAACAAGAAAAGACTTGCAATTCAGCGCTCGAACAGGCCCCTCTTTCCAATGACGCTATCGATTCCATCCTACAAAATCGGGAAGTAGGTCGGGCTAAAGACTTATCAGCACCCCCTCATACTGACAGAACCCTTGTCACATGTAGTAGAATTTACCTGAAGTTGATTTACAAGTCGTTACAGTTGAAAGCAGATTTAAACAATGTGTTACAACACACGCCATTTGGGTTTAGATTTGGTGCCACCTAACTTTGCTATTGCAGGGTTTTGTGTTGCTGGACATGAAAAAAGTTTCTTGTATAATGTAAGCGTGCCATGGTGTTATATTTACTGTGATTAATTAGGTGTTAACATAAAATCTGAAGCCATGCAGTAAAACCTTGTTAACTCAAAGTGCTTGGGACAAAAATATTGGGCATCATGTTGTGTGATTTTGAATAACCCAATTTTTTTCAGTGTACTTGTGCCTGTTACAAGGTTGGTGTAAATCCTGATGTTTTGTTGTAAGCTGTGATGGTGTAATATAGTTGGGTAATTACAACCTCCATTCTTGTATTTATTGTTAAATGCCAATATACAATGTATTACACTTTATGAAAAAACACATACCAGTAAACAGTAATTCATAAGAAAATAATCACTCACTAGATATTTCCAATTTTTGTGCTGCATAATTGGATTCCAGACAGTTGGGAGTTTTACTTTATTTCAACTTATTTGACGTCCATTATTCAAATGCCTCTAATATAGTCATTTTTGAATGAACCACATCAAAAAATACACCAAATACTATGTTTAGAATTGGGGAATGTCTCATGCTTGGAATTATGTATTTCAAGTTAACTTATCTTGATTTAACATTGTTTTACTGTGTTGCTGTCTTGAGGTTATAAAAACATTTTGTCAGCTGGCTGGATATCAGTGTTACTGAAGAACATGCTGCATTTTGAAGATGGAGGCAGTGTGGTTCCTTGAAAACATTAGCCACATAACTCACAACATGACAACATGTTATCATAATCCAAACAAGCAGAATATGAGACCTCACTATTATGAATACCTCAGATCTTGAAAGAACTCATTCTTTTTGCATATTAAATTTTAAGTTCTCTTATTGGTGTCAAGTATACAGCCTAGTGGTATGTGATATCATGTAATTTGGTAGGTGGCTATACATGGTCAGAGGAACCTTCTGCTTCCACCCAGAAGTGTGGGGCAGCAGAGTCCTCTGAAACAGTATCTAAAAAAACTACATGGCATGACAGCTCAGAAGACCATACTCTTTATACAATTTTCCTGGTCACTGTGCTTTTGTATTAAATTTTAGACAGTATTATTGATAATGAAATATATATCATTATGCATACTTTCAGTTGCATTTGTGTTAAGTTGTCACTTCAGGTCAGAAGTATTTTTTTTTTTTTTGGTCAATCAATTTCATGCAATGATCAGTAAAATGCCACAAAAAAAAAATAACTTGTTCCTACTACTCAAGAAACTCAGTAAAATGTCTTGATCTTCCTAACAGTGCCTTCAGCCCCTGCTGACATCAAAGCTGTCATCAGCTCCACCAATAAGATCCTAGTTTCTTGGCTTCCGCCCCTCCATCCCAATGGACAAGTCAACGGTTATACATTCTACATGGGCATCATTGAGGACGGGAAGGAGGTTTGTGGTCCACACTGAACATGAGGTGCATGGATGCATTAACAGGACTTACATGCTCATTCCCTTCAGACACAATGTATTGTTTCTGGAGCTGGACTGTAAATTTAATTTTGGACAAAGAAATGCTGCATTTTTCATATTGTGGCCTTCTAACTTATGATACTATGCAGTCTGGCAAGAGGTAACTGGGGGAGGGGGGATTAAGGGACAGGCCAGCCGGGTGGCTGTCTAGGGCACTCATACATCACTAAATGAGTTTCAGCAGTGCTTGAAGGGAAAACTGAGTATGTTCAAAACCATGAGTTTTATAGTGAGTGGTAAGGAGAATTTCTTTTTAATTTGGAGTTGCATGGTAAACTTTTGTGTCTGATATGTTCTAGCACACTTAAGTGTCTTTAAAAATGTGATCTGATGACGCATTGTGATACAAAACATAAGGGTTAGATTGAAGAGCAATTGATAAAATTTGGTAAGAAATTACTCACTTACAATGCAATTTTGCATCGGGAAGCAAGTTTGATCAACCTTCTGAGTAACAAATGGGAAAGAAGTGATGGTATTTTGATGCACCCAGCCTTGATAAAATTTTCCTAACTTCAGAAGCTTTGCACAGAAATATATATATGTCAGTTTGCAAGTACGTACATTTGCAAATAAGCATTTTTAAGTGAAGAAATTTATTAAAATGAGCAGAAATCATGATTAAGAAATAGTAATCTCCAGAATGTTCTTCATGCACCTACTAACATTAAACATGGACATCAGCAGCTTAGCTGCAAACAAATGATGACAAAATTGAATATGTAAGGTGAGACTTTTTTAAATGCTAACTAAAATTTTATCTCAATATTCCCCATCAGAAAATCCTTGGTGTGTACCTGCTATAATTTTGTTGATGTATGAGTTTTCAACTCTACTACCATTACATTTGTAGATATTAAATGTCAACATTTGTTGAAATTATTAAATGCATATATGTCAGATAAAAGTCATAATGTGTAGAAAGACAAGTAGGGGTTCAGAGAGCATTTTTTTAAATTGTAGGCAGAAATTTCATTAAAAAATAAACAAAACTGTATCATTATTACTTATTAAAGGAGCTATACAATTCATCATAATCTAATGCAGATGTGAATAAAATAAATAAAATTCAATTTTTCAGTATATTAGTATTATGTTTTAAAAACCCCTTGTGGCGCTTCACCATATCACTCTTGTCTGAGCAGCCTGCTACTAAAATACAGTGTGCAACACTGATACAGAACTTTAGGAGAAACAATAAGTGCCATAATAGACTAGTTAAGATTTCAAGATGACATGTATTTACATTATGATTAATTAGATCCCAGTATTTCCTAGATTCTCAGAAGCAACAGCTTTGTGTCATTTTAAAATCTCTTATATGGTTGTAACCAAAGTAGCCAGTATTATTCCTGTGCATGCTTTGAAAGAAGACAATTTCAGAATTTGCTAATAGAGGTGAATTTTATTTACAAAGTAGTACTAATGGAATAAAATATTAATTGTTTTTTAGACAAGACATCCCCATTGTTTATTAAATATACATTGCAAGAAAAGAAGGATACAGTCTAACACAAATTTATCTTATATGTAAAACAGCTATATGTTTTGACTACATTAGTAGCAGGCTTCCAGTGATCATACAATGCACGTCATAATAATTACAGTGCACAGCAGTGAGCAGCACATACCAAACACATCAAATTGCACTTCTTCTTTTGTTGGCATTACAACCCACTATGGGTTTTAGCCTTCTCAGTGATTTTCTTCCATTCTGTCATTTCCTTACTCAGTTTTCTCCACCCTCTTATTCCCATCGTCTGGATATCTTCCTCAACGTCTTCAATCCATCTTTTCCTTGGTCTTCCTCTGATTCTCCTACCTATTGGCTTCCATTCTAGTA
>Ga0123354_10002477_pt1 | contig 24438 bp, 10 predicted proteins | sample TergutLab28metaG_2_FD_97872 | JGI IMG/M metagenome (GOLD analysis project Ga0123354, IMG submission 97872) | Labiotermes labralis P4 segment gut microbial communities from Petit-Saut dam, French Guiana - Lab288 P4 | ecosystem: Host-associated > Arthropoda: Insects > Digestive system > Gut ... | reverse complement strand
GGAGGGAGGGAGGCGGGGGGGGGGAGGGGGGGGGGGGGGGGGGTGGGGTGAAAGCAAAATGTCGTGAATATCATCTTCGGCAAGAATGAAATTGAAGATTGAAAGAACTCTTATATTTATATACATATATTTTTATATATAAATACATATCATCATCAAATAGCTTATCTCACCGAGACCCGCACGTACCAACGAAATGGCATGCCTGCACTAAAGCCTTGTGGTACCGCCAGTTTTAACACTAATATCTCTTCAATTATCACAGTTTGCCCTATTTGTGTGTCCCGTATGCTTCTTACAGCAGTGATACTTTATCTATACAGTATTCACCTATTGCGCTTAGTAATAGAAACACAGTATATTCTTTCTGAGGTGCGAACACATTCTTTATGGAATGTATGCTTACTTACGTACTTAATTACTTACTCCATGGAACAGAGTCCTTCTTGAGAAGCTAACCGGTTTTCAGCCAGCCAAGAAATTCCCCGCATTTTATGGAACCCGAAAGTTCAATACCGCTTTCACAAGTGCCCGCCACCTGTCCCTATCCTGAGCGAGCTCGATCCAGTCCATACCCCCATCCCACTTCCTGAAGATCCATTTTAATATTATGCTCCTATCTAGGCCTGGGTCTCCCAAGTGGTCTCTTACCCTCAGGTTTCCCCACCAAAACCCTGTATACCCCTCTCCTCTCCCTCATACGCGCTACATGCCCCGCCCATCTCATTCTTCTCGATTTTATCACCCGAAAAATATTAGGTGAGGGGTACAGATCATTAAGTTCCTATATATGTAATTTTCTACACTCCCCTGTTACCTCGTCCCTCTTAGGCCCAAATATTCTCCTCAACACCCTGTTCTCCAATACCCCCAGCCAAAGTTCCTCCCATAATGTGAGCGACCAAGTTTCACACCCATACAAAGCAACAGGCAAAATTATAGTTCTGTATACCTTAATCTTTAAATTTTTGGATAGCAAACTGGAAGACAAGATTCTACACCGAATGATAGCAAGCATTCCCTGAGATCAATCTCTCTTAATTTCTTTCCGAATAGAATTTTGATTTGTTAATGTTATACCCAAATATATGAAATCTTCCACCCTCTCGAAGGATCAGTCTTTATGCTGTGACTTCGTCCTGCATTCTGATCTCGAGACATGGCCATGTTATGGAATGTATAAAATAGATTAATTTCAGTCTTCAAAGAGTAAAACCGAATCTGCAATGTGATAATACTGTAAAACTCTTAAGTTCAATATAGCGTACTCAAGTGTTGCAAGTCGAAAATTCATTCTTAATCGACGTAAGTAGGTTTTATGGATTAATTTAATGGAGTACATTCCGCTGTGTTTGCGGAACATTAAAAAACAAATTGTTTAATATCCGTCAAACACAATTGTCTTTTTATGTAACAACAGCTACACGCTTCTGTCGTTTACGAGCATAATCGGGTCATCAATAAAATGTTTTAACCATTTGAAGATGAAAGCGGAAACTGTTCCGATTAAAGACCCACTCCATAACGTGCAGCACACACTTTTCATCTTGGTTATGAAGTCCAGTCAGTTTATGTTATGTATGACAAAAGTCGCCGTTTGTACAGTACCGAGATCGCAAAACACATAAATACGATGTGGGCAGAATGCACATTTTTCAGGTGTGTTTGCAAAATTGCGAAAAGCGACTGCTAGCTTCGTCATGTCTGTCTGTTTGTCTGTCTGTCCAACCGTCCTTTCATCCGCATGGAACAACTCCGCTCCCACTGGATGGCTTTTCGCGAGATATGGTATTTGAGTATTTTTCGAAAATTTGTCGAGAAAATTCAAGTTTCATAAAATTCTTGTAGGAATAACAGGTACTTTACATGAAAACCAATATGCAGTTTTGATCATATCTCGCTCATTTCTTCTTAGAATGAGAAAAGTTGCAGACAAAGCTGTAGAATAAAAAGCAAAACACACGTTTTATGTTCAATAACTTTTTTTTTCTTCGAAAATCGTACCATTTGTGAGATAATGTGGAAAAATATTGTACAGCCGGACGGGTCACAACTGACAATATGGCGTATATGCATTGCATGCTGGATACCTAAGGCTGCAGACACACAGACTACGTAATATTTATTGTTTTCCACTGCAAAAATGTTTGCATGAATGCACCTCAGTGTTACATTTATACGCACATGTCTTGTTGAATGATAAATCTTTTGGTTTACCGTACATGTATTTATATTTATTATCATCAGATCTACATTGTGTCACGCAGTCGACCCTCGACTGTGATTTATATACATGTAAGTTCCCTTTAATAATTTTATCTTACAATTTAATATTTTAACTTTACCATTATACACCTTAAAAAGACCTACAATAATTTTACAACCGTCAGCCACTGTACGACTAGATGTTACAATTTCATAATGTAATAAACATTTTAAACTTGTGGGATCCCATAGAGTGAAACTGTATGGTAAATGTATAAATATTAGTTTTTACCTTCTTTTAAAGTATTTTATTGGTGGCCCGATGATGTTCATAAACGACCGAAACATGTAGCTGTTTTTAGATAAAGAGGTAGTTGTGTTCTACTGATAGTGAACGATTTGTTTTTGAAGGTTTCCTGGAACATATTCCGCTGGATCATTAATTTAACTAGCATGGACGAGCAAAAGACTCTATTCTTCTCTCCCTAATAGCATACGAGCTAACGACTTTCCCTTTTCTCTTCGATTTTCTCCGCACGGTGCTCCAGGAAAGTCTAACGGTGAACAAAGTTGGAGAAAGAAATATTTGAATGAGAGAGATTACTTCAGAGACACAGACGTAAATGGAAGAATAGTAGATCTGTTAAAATTGATTTTATAATGGAGAGTGTGGCGGTGTAGATTGGATTCACCGGGCTCAAGAAAGGGCACACCGACAAGCCGTTTGGTGTAAGGTAATCAACCCGTCAAGTACCACAAATGGCAGTAAATTTATTGAGCCGATGATAAACTGTCGGCTTCACAAGAAAATATTTTCTCTGCTGAGTTAGTAATATCAGCATTTAATAAAAATATCGTCCAAAATTCTGACAGTACAAGAACTGTATAGTACAGATGTGAAGTATGATTCACGTTTTTAGTAAAATGTATTATATTTCCAATTTTTTGTCATCTTAATTAGCAATTATTTAGATATTAATTAGAAATTTAGGGCAGGCTTGTGAGTAGGGTGGTATTTTGTAGGCGTCATTGGCCATAAACACGAGTATACGCCATCTGTCTTGCGTACACTGCACACACAATGCGACTGTCTGACGACACAGTTTCCCTACGTCATTACACTCATATAATTCTATTAATTATTTCCTCCTTGAGAACACTTCTCTTAGACGTCAATACATATGTAATTTATAACCAGACGTGACAATTTTAACGTTTGTAACACGGCATGTTGACACACCATATCGCCTTCGAGACAAATGTAGCGTGTCGTGAGTAACAATGCCACAGCTAGTTCTTTCAGAAGTCCTAACAGAAGTTATGAAACGGTATGGTGATTCCCAGTTGGGTTTGTTTTGGAATAGGTCATGGCATTTACTAAGAAGAACTTCCATTGGAACGTGTCATTAGTTAGAGTGCCTCAGCAAGTTCCTTCAACAGCCCTAACAGAAATTGGGAAACTGCAAGTGCTTCCTATTTGAGTTAGTTTTGGAACAGATCATAGAACTTCGTAATTGTTAGGAATGACTACCTAAACTTTGATGTCAGTTTTGTATTAGCATAATTCATGTAGGCCTATAAGTCATATATGAGGCTTTGTCGAGTGACTTAAAGTTGTATCGGTGACAAAGGCATTAAAGTTTCAAAAAGATATTCCTGTACACAGAATTGTGGGCACCATGGGCCTTCTTCAAGTAATCTGCTAATCTGTACCATTAGTAAAATGTTTTGTCATTATCATCGATCTGACTTCCGCCACTGTAACAATAACTGGCAATAAACAATCAAAATATAACATATCAACATATTACTGGATTTTACTCTATAAGAAAACAAATAGTTTCAGTTTTCAGTCAAACACAACAATATATGTTTGTATTTTTATTTTTATCTCGACAACATGTTTCGGTTAGTTGACCATCATCAGGTCGTCTTTACAAAACGTAGAATAAGGTGTATGTTGTGCAAATATTATTCTATATTTTGTAAAGATGACCTGATGACTGTCAACTGACCGAAAATTTGTCAAGGTAAAAATGAAAATAAAAACATGTATTGTAGTGTTTGACTGAAAACTTAAACTATTCTTTTAGTTTAATAACACAACGAGATGTCCTCTGAAAAAAAAACCATATTACTCTGTTTTACTAAGATCAAAATACTTATACATTAGTATAGAACTGTTTCATGTTTATACCTTATTGCAGCTGCATATTTTGGGCTCATTTATTATTATTATTATTATTATTATATTTATCTTTATATTCCATTATGTATGATACAGCAGGAGTTCCCTGGTGATTTTCCTAGGACCGAAATACGAGTATGTCTAAAGCTTGTGTGTTGGTTTAAGCAGGATAAAAACAGGAACTGTCCATGCATACAGTGAGTTAGTTCACGGTTAGTAATGAATATATTCAAGATTCTACCGCTGTAATATGCGCAGGCCTACATCCTTTTTACACAAGTTAAGTGTTACTGTTTGCCGCAGTGGCCGTGTGGTCTAAGGCGTGTGTCTGCGGCCGCTCGCTTGCTGGGGTTGCAGGTTCGAATCCCGCCGGGGGCTTGGATGTTTGTCACTTGTTGAGTGTTTTGTGTTGTCAGGTAGAGGTCTCTGTGACGGGTCGATCACTTGTCCAGAGGAATCCTACCGAGTGTGGCCTGTCTGTGTGTGATCGCGGAACCTCAGTAACGAGACATTGGCCCATTAGGGGCTGTCGAGCCAAAGAAAAACTATTTCTGTTTAGAATAACTCGCATTTTTGTACTACGTGTTTTCGTTTAATTGGCCTACGTGACTGGAAGCAGTGCATTTTTATTGAAACATAAAGAAGCAGAGTGTGTAACTATATTTCTGATCCACCAAATTTGAAAGGAGGCCAGAATTTTTTGTAACATTTTCGGTCAAATAAAAAGAGCTTTGAAATTGTACTGCTCATAGTAGTTTTTATAGTCGTTTACGTACAGATAGAGGGAAAACCCAGGGAATAACTGAAATATATGTTAGTGAAAATGTGATGAAATATTTGACTTTTCATAGGTAACTAGCAGGGAAATATTTTATGCAAAATGTTAAAATACTCTCGTAATTTAATCGCTGTTGCATTACTCTTCTCAACCACCGTTAGAATGAAATTATTTAGCGTTTGGTTATGCAGGAGGGATTCCCAGGGAAATTAAAGAAAATCCCTGTTCGTCATTGGTCCCATTGCTATATGTAGACAGAAGGGATCAACATTTATGGCGGGAATTTTGTGTGCTTTGTGTTTAAATACATGTGACGTTCAATCCTGTTGAATGAAATTACTATATCATTAAAAATGGTGAGCTGGTAACAGTAAACGGACGGATGGTAAAGTTGACATGACGTCCGTCAGGACAGACTAAATAGATCATGAATATTTACAAGTTTTCCCGGTTCCATAATATATGTGCCTGTTGAAAGAGACCGCACTTAACTAATAAATTATATTTCGAGACGAAAGGCGTAATATTGATGGTCAGTGTATGGCACGACGTGTCATGACTTCATTGTTCAACGTTGTATGTGAAAATATCTTACTCATTTTCACAAAATAATAAATAGTAACAACATTTAAAATAACTTTGCTTTTTGTCTTGTTGTGTCATTTTTATGCTGTGTTCTTAAACCCGAAGCACATCGAATTTTTTAAGCCGCAGCGCAGTGTTTAAGATACATGGCACTATCACTGTGCGTTTTCTTTTTCTACTGTTATAGGATTTCTACAAACTTTCATATTGATTATCCCTTCTGTGGACAGACGTTCTCTACAGTACCTATGACCAGTGTTCGGCTATTGCCCAGTGAAATCGTGAGAGTCTACTGTGTTGCACATGACAACTTATGGAAAGTAGGAATCTGAGGAGCGTTATTGAGAATTTCCCCTTCACGTTCTCGAGTTGAGAACGTTGACAGATACCAGTAAGTTGGTTAGTTATGATGAAAATCAGTAAGGAATTGCAAAACGTACATGAATTAAATGTTATAAACAATGTGTTTGAAACATGATCATTGAACAGATAATACAAATAATATTACCACTGTCAGTTAATATTTGTAAACACTTCGTGATACAGACAGTTTAACAGTTCACTTCTTGTTCCTTATCTGGATCTAAGGAGCAGGAAATAGCCTATATGAACGGTTGTGACATCGCGTGACATGCCTTATGTAGTATTATTAGGATACTAAAGTCATGTAGACGATATGTTGGGCAGGTGTCTGCGGTGGGGAACCAAGAGTGTTTCGCTGCCGTGACTATGGAAAGTATTTTTTTATTTATTTCTGTGGCGTGACAGCCCCTAGCGGGACAGAACCTCCTCAGCATCCAGGCTTCGCGATCACACTCATTTAGACACACCACACTCGGTAGGACTCCTCTAGACGTGTGATCGGCTCGTCGCAGAGACCTCTATCTGACGACACACAACACTTACAAGAGACAGACACCCATGCCTCCAAAGGGATTCGAACCCGCAATCCCAGCAACCGAGCGGCCAAGACCCACGCCTTAGACCGCGCGGCCACCGGGATAGGCTATTCCTGGATATAACGCCATGTAATTTTGTAGACAGGGACCGACGTTTCGGAGTGACCTGCTGCCTTAGTCTTCAAGAGTGAAATCGGCAACCTTACAGCTGAAGTCAACAGATTCATCCGAAACGTAGATATTTGTGTACCAAATTCCACGGTGTCACATCCAGAAGACGATCATCTTGGTACAATTTCATTTGTATCTCCATTTATGATTATGGGTAAATTGTAGTAATGAAAACCTAAAAAACACTGGATCAAAACCTTACCCGTTACACATTGGCAAATACAAAAAACCGACACATATTGCTGGAAAACACTACACCATAGCATCACTGCATTCAGGCTACATGTGACATATGCAGTGCAGAGTACATTATAACCTAATAATCGCTAGACTGAAGAAAGCCTCAAATCTGTTCACTTGCATTTATCATACACGGCGAGTGATTTATCTCTCCTGACACAGATTTGAGTGGAGATGGAAGAGACTGGTCCTGCATCAAGCAGCACCGAAACGAGATATCGTATTAAACAATCGATACTTAGGGGGCGGTCTGTCACCCGTTAGGTACCATGCGGCGTCACCGCCCGCGCAACTCCTGCATGCACGAGTTCCAAAACCGACGACCGTCCAAGGAAATCTTCTATCATCGAGATTTATTGTCTTTTCTCTTGGACGCAGTCTACAGTTTCCGACGTTTTGACTGCTTAAGCCCTTCCTTGTATCTCGATCGAAAGCAAATCAAAAAGCAAGATGATCCATTAAAATGTTTTAATATGACGTTTCCATAAAACAATTCCGATGCTTCAAACATTATTACATAAACAGTTCAACAACTCATGCTTTCAAAAATTCCTTTGCACCGGATGGAAATCAGCACGTTTAGAAAAAGTAAAATATGACGTAATAGAAAACCTGAATATAAGATATAACGAAGAGTCGCAAAGACAGAAAAGAAAAGACGATATAGACAGAAAGCAGAAATTAGCACATTCCATCTGAAATTAAGTCCGTGAAGGATAAGAGATAATATAAGAAATCGTACTCAATGGACTGAAGCCAATAAATATTTCGTAACCTATTTCTCTAGGCAGAAGAAGGTAAGAGTGCATCTCATAACGGTTTAACGTAAGTGGTGTGAAATGTAAGATGGATTGCAAAATAAATCAGCGCAAAACATAGGAGATGCTTCAACTTTCATTACTCTGCCCGAATGCAATAATTGCTACAGCCACACTCCGCATGAGCTAATGCTCTGGAATCCCTTCTACGAGTAATGCACACGTTATCTATCACTTTAAAGCCTCGCATGTAGGTTAGGCGTGTACACTCCAGTTCAGGCGCAACAGAGCAACCAGATTCCTCAATCAGCATTAAAGGTTTGAAAAAATGGCAATCGAATTTTGATATTATTATTTCGGTGTACACATAGATAATTATATTAATTTTAATAGCGGTAGCACAGTGGTTAAGGTGCTGTGCTACAAATCGGAAGGTCGCTGGTTCGATCCCAGCAGCTCTCAGTGGATTTTTCATTGACATGAAATCCTTCCGATCGCACTATGGCCCTGCGGTCGACTCAGCCTCTAACAGAAATGAGTACCAGGAGTATTTCCTGGGGGTAAAGGCGGCCGGTGCGTAAGGCTGACAACCTACAACCATCCTGTGCCGTTGTCACGAAATCTGGGAAACTTAACTTCCTAAGAACCCTCTGGGCCTGTCCAGGCCTGTAATGGGACTGCTTTACCTTTATATAAATATATATATGTTCGTATATATAGGCTGTTCTTGTGCCTATATATATTCGCTTTATTTCCATTTACTCTCATAATTTCACGGCTTTTTAAACAGGATTTTTAAATTCTAGGACGGAGAAACGAACACGTGGAGATCTTAACATTTCTACGTTGGTTGTTATTCCTATCAGGGACTTCATGGAATTTGCTCTGTTTATTTACACATCTCCCAATGGCAGCTCTTCTCACACCTGTTCTCAGAAGACTGAAATGGTAACTGGGAAATATTGAATTCCAAAATTTGGCCGCTAATGTTCCGTCTTTTTATGAAAAAGCTAATAAATGTAGTACATAAAAGGTGACAAGGATATAACCGGTAATAGCCCCATGTTCCTCTGAATCTTGCGCTTGAGGCGGGCCCCACTGCTTTCCCGTAACTTTATTACACTGTCGGCAGCCTGTCTGGGTCAATCGCACATCCATAGCCTAAAGCTATGTTGTTTCTTCTTGGACCGAACGTGGCATGTGCAGACGTCTTCGTAGGTTTCTTAAACCCATATACAAGTATTTCAAATTGAATGTATCACAAAATGTTTACTGAAATCATCATTTCGCATAATGATCCCTTCAAAAAATTACTTTCTTTAAAACGTGCAGTGTTTACAATTTCTAAAGGTGCTGCTAATGAATGAATAAAGGATGCTTTTAGTTAGTAGATATGAGGTATTTAAACATGCAACGCGAATGGATTTTGCTTCTAACCACGTAAAAAATACCGGAACATAAACAGCATATCGCTCATGAAACGGCAATTTGTTGTAATCCACACAATTCGTCAAACTCAGATTCCCGTATTACAAGACGTTTGTGTAACAAACACTTATGTCAAAATGTGTCCACATAAAAATTGCTTCTCTTTCTACATTCGTAAAAACACAACATGCTTAACCTTTTGGCGCCGGAATTATTTTTTTAAATTTTAGCACATCCTGTATATAAAGTGTGAATAATACGGGAACCAAATATGTTAGAATTATGAAACAACCTGCGTTTTGAAGAGAAAAGAATGGAGAGTATATACCGTTTTTGAAATATTCATTACCTTTATTTGTTGAATAAATATATAAAATGCAACGTTTAGAGGTTTGACGCCTAACGACCCTTATAGGGGTTGTTAGGCGTCAAACGGTTAAGTGTTGGTCTATTGAGGATCAGTCAAGTTTTTTCTTTCTCTTATAAAATGATGTATCAGTGGATTACGATAAATTGCCGTTACATGAAAGATATATTTTGTTGAATAGTCAATTATAATACTCTCGTGATCTCAAACGGCAAAATTGACGAGATACTCCGAAGTACAGATTAGCATTTAGAACTGTCAGCACAGCTGGGCAGTTCAGTGTCACTAGACTCACATTAAATCGTGTGCCACAGACGGTCGGCGTAATGAAGTTAGGCATTGAAAATCGGATCGTTTTCTTCGTAAATATAGCAAATGCAATTAGAGGAAGGACACAGCAGAGGAGATGACTGAAGTGCTAGGGAACTAAGGAAATCGAAGTTGATGTTCGGGAAGATTAGCAATGAGAGTACTTACAACTGTAGAAGGAAAAGAAGAAAATATATGTATAGGGAAACAGTGAAAGTTCTCAGACTTAACAGTATTGATCACAAGATCTCTACTGACTTGGTCAACTCAGGGATAATGTTCCTGTACTTGTGTTCAGCAGAAGGGTGAAAAGAACCGAATAATCTTCCTTCCGCAAAAGTAATTTTCTGCAATGTATCTGAACATTTAATCGACGATATACTATGATGTAATAAAAAATTAATTAGACCTACATTATTGAAATTGTTCGATCTGTTTTAGACATAAATGTGTCTTACGCAGAATCACCCGTATCTCGTTTCAAATTTGTGTTTTTGTGGAACATGTGTTTTATTTACGGATATTTATTTGTCTACTTGTTTGTTATTCATTTAATAAAATGTTAGCATTCTGTACACTTGCTAAAGCGCTGAATATCAGAACAACGAACATATAATGTTCCCTTCTTTTTTGCATGCATATAAAACTACCAGTATTAAAAAATGCTCAGGAGAATATATAATCGGCTACCAGACGGGGTATGTAGAATGCTATTACGTCTTGGATAACTTCGTGATTTCTAGGCCTACATGTAACCATGTATTGTTCGGTTATTGAAGCATGGGGAGCTGAGATAGGCTGAGGTGGAAGAATTGAAAGGATACACAGTTTTGTTCCAAATTACTTTTGTCTCTTTCGTTTTAAAACCCGAAATAGATGTAGATATAAATATAAAGTGATTGAGGGAATGCGGGGTGGTTCGAAGTGTCTCAAGATCGCAGCGACCTTGATATTAGTAGCGTTGAATCTTCAGATTATGCTGTATCTGTCGTTTAATTAGCATGGAGAAATGAACTCTTTTCACTCTGAACTCAGGATGAGCGAAAGGGAAATAAAAGCGCACTGGACCAGTAACTGATAGGACATTTCACAGTGAAGTAAATATTACTACAACGTAATAAAAATGAAAGCCCAAGGACTGCTTGATACTGTTGTACGTACAGTAGATATCTTGCTTGTATCATTAAGCTTAAGGCGGGAATAAACTCGCCTTCCGATAATAGTAATAAAATATCTGTATTGATATTACCGTAATCAATTGCAATATGAACCGCAGTACTGAAACATTCGCCCAGCGACAATACCACGCATTTTTACTGATGTCATAGAATGACGTGAACGTGTTATTCCATCTACGTAAGACGTGACGTCACAGTGAACGCAGCGGCATAGTCTCCAGTGTAATCAGAAGTTCTGGTAGCTTGGTTGGTTGGTGCACACTTGCAAATTCGGCACGGACACAACAATCGACTGTATGTCACACTCCGCTGTCGGAGCTGTAAGTGTGAATCAACCACTGTCCGTGACACGTGGTGTTGTTCAAGTAAGTGTGAGTCAACTGCTGTCCATAGCACCTGTCCTCGTGTCCGTAGATGTAGACCAACCATTATTCACGGTATGTGTCATCACGAAAGTAAATGTGAATCAGTCATTATATAAAAACTTGGTGTTGTCGTGTATGTAAGTATGAATTAGCTTTTATGAATATGTTTTGAAAGCCCCACAGCCAAATCCCTGGGACTGCTATACTGACAAACTCTCTGTAGTTCCCTGCGGTTCGGGTTGATACCATGGACAAGACACGTTCCTCTCACATTCTTCCTAACATCTCGTTTCCAATCATCCCGCCTTCTTTCCTTTGACGCTTCACGTCACAAAATAACCCGTTGAAGATTTCACAAGGACAAGAACGCCCACTTTGGCTGATTACCAACATCATGTGCAAGATGTAAGAATAGTGGTTTGAATAAGCGAAGGCAGGAGAAATAATGCGTGTCTTAGTTACGAGGAAATATCACACCTCTTACTTATACTGCATCATACGATGTAAGCTTTAAATCCGGGCTCACTAATTAGCGTGCTACTTTCCGAAATCAGTGCTATTTCGACTTAATATCAACCTTCCACCTATTTCTCGGTCCTGTAGGTTGTGTTCCGGGAGATTTCCACACTGAAGTCACCTACATATTCTTTGTCTTTGCCGTGACCAGCCCATTGTAACCTCCTGTATTTCACTCTACTTACAATACCAGGCGACATGCATATGTATTATTTTTTTCATGGAATATCCTAAATGAATTGGCATTACCTCCCTTGGATACCAATATTCTCGTGAACATTTTTGAACCTCCATAACTTTCCTTCTGTTCTGAAACAGCTCAAATTTCACAACCGTAGGTACACTGCAGCCGGTAAAATTATACTGCTGTTTTCTGTGCCCTGTACCTTGATAAACTTTTTGTAACTCAAGTGGGATTATAACCATTTTCGAACCGAATACCTGAATTTTTAGAGTTAATTATTCTCTTAATTTTATCATGAAAGCAATTTGTATTTGTTAAGAAACCTAGATGTTTTTGTATGCATTGAGATATAATTTTGGGTTTTGGTGTTATGGATGTGGAATTCGATTTATTACATTCACGAATGATGAACTTTGAGAACAGGGTGTTTAGGAGAATATTTAGACATGAGCGGGAGGACGAAATGGGAGACTGGATAAATTTGCATAACGAGGAACGTAAATCACTTTTACTTCTCGCCAAATATTGTTAGGGCTATAAAGCACACGATAGGCAAAGGATGTATTCATCGTGAGTGAGATGGTAGTTCATTCAGGGTATTTTCATAAACTGAAGCGAACGGTCAAAATGAAAGAAGTACACGTAGAAAGGGCAGTAGCCTTGCAATGGATCTAAAACAAGCAGGGCATGAAAATGCGAAATGAATTTCTTTTGCTGTCAGCAAATGGGTTGCGGGATGTTGCTCTGGACGTTCGCGTTTTGTAAAGGGCGGATAATTTCTTGAACAGTTAGACGGCTCAATTAACGTTACACAGTAAACGTCGGCACAGTCTTTTTTATTATTCTTAAGCAAGGCTACATGTTTCGACTAAACGTTAGTCATCTTCAGGCCCTTACAACATTTTCCGTTACCAGATGCTTTGCCCACTTTGGGATCCTATAGTAGCCTTGCTTAAGAATAATAAAAAGGATTGAGCTGACGTTTACTGCGTAACGTTAATTGAACTGCAAACACATCGTGATGCCTTCATTCAGAGTTAAACGGCTGTTAGATCCCAAACAAGGACTATCTCATTGGAGTTAAGCAATCATATCTGAGACAATATCAGACTATTTACTACACGACTTAGTTGTTGATACTGGTTTATAAGGAGCTAGTATCTGCACGTCACCAGGGACCGAACATTTTCCCTCAGGTCGCAATGTGGCCACCGTGTCCCAAAGACTGTAAGAAGCTGAGATTTTATTTTTGTTATGCTAATGAAGAAGGGAGTTTAACGTTAGCATATGGAGGTTTTTAAGAGCTTATTCTAAATTCTTCTGCGTAATCGTCGTCTTCATTTACTGTCATCTCCGCATCTGGATCGAATGTAACTTCCCTGCTACCGCCGACTTAAAATAACGCTGCTACTCGGATTCCCCTACCCGAGGGGTTTCAGACACATCTCTTGACAACATTAGTTACGCTGAAGTGCACAGCATACACACACATCAGCGGCGCTCAAATAAAATGTGACAAAATCAACTCCCACTTTAGGTTGAACAAGAATTATTTATTTCCTGATCCGACAGTTCTTGTAAATACAAATAAACTTAATTATTGGTCAAATATCCTAGAATAAGCCACGGCCACCTTCCACATATTTTCCGATTGGTCGTAACTGCCTTTACATTTGATGCTACGTACTGAAGAATTCGTTGTTCAGAAAGTAAAACACAATTAATTCAAACAAGAACTACTGTATACTTATCCTTTCAACTAAAACCAAGTTAAATATTCAGTTTTATGCGTATAGTCAACAAATAAGCATAGAATATACACGTTATGGAAATCTGGGGGAAGAAAACCAACATAGTTACGCAACGAGAGGCTCATTTAATGCCAATACAGGGGTGCTGATAAGTCCTTAGCCCGACCAGGAAGGAAACAAACTAACATTTCTGTCAGAATGGCGTGAATTTCCTTCGGCGCCTTGCCTTGCAGAAAAAGAAACCTTTATGACGGCTCGCGTCTAAATGTTGTTGAAATCGCGCGCGCCCTTGATATGCTTCCGAGCTTGTTTCCTTTCTGGTCGGGCTAAGGACTTATCAGCGCCTAGGTATTACGAGAAATTAGCATAAATTGAAAAGTAATATTGTTAAATAGCTGATCTTCTGTAAGTTTATCAAGAATAGACTTACTCTTTGTTAGTTCAGATGCATTTCTTGCAGACCGACTACTTGTGACGTATGTAAGAAGAGGGAGTATTACGTAATGAATCGTAAGAAAATCGGTTTTAGTATTAGGGCTGTTGCACGAACTGAAATGAGTTAGTGTCCTATTTGTTCCAGCGTCGAGTTTTAAGAGCTGAAATAAGACGTAGCATTTATTATTATTATTTGGGTCCTTCACGATATTTCCAAAATGTCTGCGAACGCAGCATTATGTTCTTAGGTCTGTGGTAGTGTGGCAGGGTGTAGATGTGCGACCATGTATCTGTGTGGAGATGTAGTACCTAGTATAAACCCTATGTTACGTGATTCACTGCATGATCTGTTAGTGTGCTCACGTAAGAGGCTTCAGGCCCTCTGCCATTAACTGACTAATGTTGTAGCAAGCTGTCTAATCACGAAAAGTCTGTTAGCGCCAGTGAAATCATGACGTAACCGTTAACCTGCAGGTAAAACTGATCTTCGATTCAGAGACATGGATGTATATGTAACCGGAGATTCGTAGCTATTGGTCCCTTTGTTCTTTAGTGACGCCGCTTCCGATGCAGATATTACGTGCGTAAATTGGAAGGTGAATGACAACTTAATAATGATGTTGCTTGGGACAGACATGATCTGCATGAAGGTACGGCACTGAGGGATAAACACTAAACCTAAGTGATTTTCGCATCCGGGATTGAACCATTCACCCCCCCCCCCCCAAACACAATTCCGACTTTTTACTCCTACAGTAATCTGTATGCATTACATTGACAGGACATGCACTCTTCTCCAGTTAAAGAATACTGAAAAACCACGATGTAAAATTGTGTTCCGTCTACATTACTGTGCGAGTTAGAATAAAGAGCTGACAAACAGAAGGCTTTTGTACTTAAAACGTACGAAGCCCGCCAGTAGAATTGTGTACCTTGTACTGCAGCATCAAGGGACGCTGTATTTTCCCTTCGTATTGTATTATGTGTTTCGTATGCTTCTCACAATAAACAGCGATGATTTCCACATACATTTCTAATAGATTAATGGGCATAAAATGTGTTCTCAGTGAGGTAAGATATGATTTATACATATAATTTACAATAACGTCAGTCTTCAAAGGGAAATACATTTCGAGCTTTTGTTTGTGTGACGTCATATCCTTTCGTTTTTCCTTTCAGTTATTATTAATTTTTCATGTATCGGTGAAGTGGTCCAAAGGGAAATACGTTTCGAGCGTTTGTTTGTGTGACGTCATATTCTTTCGTTTTTCCTTTCAGTTATTATTAATTTTCCATGTATCGGTGACGTGGTCCAAAGTGCCCTGTTATTGTGTACGTTGTTTATGAAGATTTCCAAAGATATACGTGGAATATTTACGTAATACCAAAACTTAAGTGTAGTTACAGCCATTAATGGATGTGTGGCATAAGAAATAAGTAATTTAAATATATATTTCAGGGAAATTTTATTTCAAGAAAAGTTCTGACAAAAAACGGATACCTCAGAACCAAATGTAGTGTCACAAAAAAATCTTAAGGTCCTAACAGTAAACTCTCACATAAACACTGCCTGGCCTGATAATGTACCTACTCATCACTAAGATTTTAACTGCGTTTTTGGAAGCCAAAGTGGTAACGTTGAATGTCAAAGGCCACCATATTGATGTTGCACTTTATATGCATGTTTTTAAATGCGTGCCATGAAGGACAGTGCAATTTACTTCAGGTAATAGCCGTTAGGTAGCAATTACTGTGGTTACCAACTCGGGAATGAAACATAGTTTCTATTTGCGGTAGTGACGTCAACTACAAAAACTAAGCAACAACTGGCCCATGTTATGACGACCTTTCTGATATTATGTATTATAAACAGAAACTGCGTACATTACAATACATTCCAAACGAGTGTAAAATGATATTCCATAGAAGTATACTAAACAGTTTCTGGTAGGACTATAAAAGTGAAAACTTATCGGGTGTCGAGACTATTTACAAATTCTCTGAAAGCTTTGCTTTCTACGCCGTGCACACCATTTTCTTTGCCTTCAAGTTCTTCGGTCGTATTTGTTAATTTATTCGTACTTCAGAAGCTGGAGGTGTATTGACTCTGCTTGTTGGATGTATAAGTGTGCGACTAGGCACTTCTTAAATTGCTGTGTGTGCAAGCAGCTGTTTCATGATTTGTAAGTAAACGCGACTTCTTTGACGAAGGGAAAGTAAAGTTCCATTATTATATCTCTCATATTTTGGATAGTCATGTAAGTGGGTCAGTGCAAGGAGACCTATGCACTTGTACGTTTAACATACTTTCAGACGAATTCAGTGGTTGTACTGTACCACATTCAGTACAATATATTTGATTACAAAAATCAGTTTCACATGAACAAAATATTCAACTGCAGCATCTTTACTTCTCAGAGTTGTTACACCAGAAGCCAAATGCTCTTAAGAACCTAACAATTGACGCAGATACCAAGATTCTAAGAATATGTGCACAGTTATAAGGAAATTGAAATATCATCTCCTTACAATTTATGTTATTATTATTATTATTATTATTTTGATGTTTTGCTGACCGTGCGTCTCAGTATAATCACTATAATCTTATAATAAACTTATTATAAAACAAGAATTTGTGCATTAAGTTGGTCAATTGCTAAGATTATTTTATTATGTTGAGTATATATATATATATATATATGAAATAAAGAAGTATTTATACTCAGCCTAACAATATAAACTGTGAGAAGCTGAGTTCTCAATTTCCAAACATATCAAAGTTATGAAATCTTATCTTGCATAATAAAATTTGAAACGTGTATTAGGCGTACCATTAACTAAGTTTTAGACTACATAGAATAAGATTGGGTACTGTGCGTGGAATAAAATAAAATGAAATAAAGAAAGCAGATGAGGCGTTAAGATTTTCTCAGGTTATCGGGTATTCCTCGCATTCTTTGGAAGTAAAAATTTCTTTACCGTGGTCATAAAATTCCGGCTACCAGTCTCTTTGCTAACTTGGTTGAATCCAGCCAACAACATCTCATCCCATTTAGTTTAAGACGAATTTCAATATTATCCTTCTATCTATGCCCAGGTCCTCACATTGCTCTCCTTTCCTTTAACTTTCTCCATCAAAATGTTGTATAAATTTTTCTTCTCTTATACGCACTGCATGCAAATATTATCTGATCAAGATTACAAATTATTAAGCAGTTTAATATGTATTTTTCTGTGTTCTTATACGTTCCTCTTCGGTCTAAATATCCTCTCCAGGCTCCTGATCTCAAATATTCTTAACCTATTTATTTCCTCAATGTAAGAAACCAAATATCACGCTCATCCAAACAACGGGCAAAACTATAATTTGATATATTTAAATATTTTTGTCTTCAAGAAAGCAGACGTCCAGCAAACACAAAGTGTGACTTCTGTTTAATAGTAATGCTTGTGGAATGTGCAAGACTGTTGAACTTTGTTGCGGAAGTAATGTCTTAATTGAGAGTAAATTAACACACCGTATAATACAAAGCACGATGTCTTGGTCAAACCAATTATATGCGGTTCTCAGTACCTCAGTTAAGTCACTCCGAATTCCCTGACGAATTTTATTTCCGGGGAGCCTAGCCAGGCCGAAACTCCTAGAATTACTTCCTGTTGTCTTATGCGAATCCAGAGACTACATGAATATTTATACTTTGGAAAGCTATAAGTTTGCTGTTACTTTAACTCTGAAATGAATTCCACGATTGGCCATCGATCCTGACCATATTTTTACTGTAGCCAATAAGTTTTTCTTCAACTTTGTCATTTCTGAATACTAGATATGACCGTAAAAACTATCATCTTGAAAGGTCTCTTTGGAATAAAAGAGTCACTGAATGAAGGAGTAGAAACTGGACATGGGAATTCGAACTTGGAGCTTGAGGGCCTTCTGTAAGTCAGGTAAACTAGAAATATTTGAGCGAGGACTAGCAAAATATACGCTTGATTTAGTGAGCGTACAGGTCAGATGGGAAATGGGTAGCATTAAACCAGCAGAAGATTGTACTCATTTCTGGGGGAAAATGGAATAAAAATCTTCAGTTTTGTGTGCATAAGAGATCATATACGCTATTAAGAGAACAGAGTTTTTAGCGACTGGATGTCAACTATAGTGCTAAGAGGTCGAGGATAAGATATTGTTCTGAATGCGCATGTCAGAAATGAGGATACAAGTGACGTATTGCAGGACAATTCCTATGAGGAATTAAGAGCAGGTATTCAGTCAGTTCCTAAGCGCCAGTGCAAAATTAGGAACAGAAGATATTTTCCCACCGACAATTTAGAACTAGAGCATGCATGAAAATAGTAGTGACAATGACATTAGAGTAGAAATCCTTGCGCATCAAAAAGTCTAATTGTCGGGAACACAACGTTCGTACATCGACATAAACGTATTCCTTTTCCTGATGGCAAGACTCACAGTCATAATTAACACATCTTGATATACGGTATAGGAAGTGCTATTCATGATGTACGATTTTTCAGAGAAACTGACTGTGGTACTGATTGGTATCTGCTGGTTGAGGTAGTTAGAATGAGACCGCTAGTAAGCAAGCGAAAAACATGGAATTTTGCATGGGCAGATTCGCTTTCAAGTATCTATACAAAGTGTAGATTTGAGATTTTAACTCTTTACTATTTTTCTAAAATATTTGCAGCTTTGGAGAACTCAGATGACAGCGGGTACATCAGCGGGGTTTGAAAAATTATTAGAAGGAATATTAATATCTCAGCTAGAACGAGTCTAGGTCAATATGAAGAGAAGCTGTATAACACATGGTTTGGTAGGAAAATTCAAAATTTGTAGATCGCACGAAGCAGATTACAGACACTCCACGACTTAGGCAATTTCAGACTTCCGCAGTTTTTAAAAAGTAGAAGAAAAATTAGAAAACAAAATTTGTGATAAGCGTCGAATTTTTCCTTGCGGGAGTGAAAGCACAATGAGATAGAAGTTGCGAAAGAATACTGCTGGTTGTTAACAAGGCCTCAAAAGTAACAAGTTTAAAGGGGGACTGGAGAAAACTGCATAATGGTAGGCTTTGTGGTTTTTCTGTTCCTCGCCATACATTATTAGGTTGATCAAATCGAAGAATGTGAGATGGACGGTGCATGTGGCACGTTTGGGGAAGAAGATAAACGCATACAGTATTTTGGTGGTTAAATATGAAGGAAGATACCCCTTTGAAGACCTAGGCATAGATGACGGTACACAATGTAACTGGGTCTGAAACAAAAAACAAACTGGAATGTGTGGACTAGATTCGTCTGGATCAGGATAGGAACACGTGGCATGATGTTGTGAAAACTGTAATGAACATTCAGATTCCATTAATTATGGGGAAATTTCTCAAGAATGACTCTGCTCCATGGAGTTAGTTGCTTAGTTAATATTTTTTGTTGAGTACTACGGTATCGAGGAGACAGATGGCACAATTTGAACACCATGTGGGGCGGACACATCTCTCCCTGTGCTAGAAAAAGACAAAGCGTTTCTCATACAGGTTCTCAGAACGGTCGTGGACCACAAACCAAAATATCCCAATAATCTTACGTTTGGTTGATAAAGGTGAGAATGTGTCGGAGAGGTAATGCTGCAGTGTGTAGTATAATAAATGTGAAATGTGCCATAGTGTTTATATAACTTTCTTGTGGGAAGTAGTATATTCATCTACAGCAAAGCACTTAATCTGGAAGGCAGCACTGGAAGCAGACCAGTAGTAAAGAACAGTGAGAATACTGACATAATATTAAGTGGATTATAGACGACAAATAACAAAATACAAAAACATGTAGAAATTTGAAGCTTGCTGCCTTCTGGAACGCGATGCCACGTAGGCTGATCGAAGTGTGTGGGCCTTCCAGAAATTCCTGCTGCCTCACTCTTCAGTGTAGATAAATTATACAAGTGATTATACTTTGTGAATAAAGAGTTACATTTTTACGAGTTAAAAATTTGAAATTCTGAAGAGTGCTTCGAAGAAGAACATGGTCGAACTGCACAGCACATAACACAGCTCAAGATCTCTCCCCTTCAGTGCCAGGTATCTGGACTGGCAGACTTCGCCGGAATTTCGCTTAAATCGTCTATAGATTCCAAACACGCTGTTCCTTACGAACCTGCTCACTAAGGATATTCGGGGTATCCACTGCGTTAAAATCTTTTATAGCTAGCTGTAGAATTTGTTTTGACAAATTTGTTATAACATTAGCCTACATATTCTTCATACGAAGTGTGTAAATGATTAGAACCGTCAGAGGGGCCAGCGCGTAATATGAGTCAGGACCATGTGTTGCACCAGTTGAGACACATAATTTCGACAGAGAAGAGCGTTCCTTGAGCAGCTGGTGGTCTACTAAAGAGTTAAGTACCTGCCTCTTGTGGAACCAGAAAGTGAATGCTGTACATGACAGACCGCCACTGGTACAGATGTGTGCCACAAAAACACAGTCCACAATCTCACATCGTATCTCTTAAAGATCCTTTTAAATGCAAACTCCCATCTATGCTTTGGATTCCCGAAAGGTTTCTTCCTCTCTAACTTACCAACTACAACTTTGTATACTTAATGTCTATCATCCGCGTAATATGCCTTGTATATCATGTGATGGTTGATTTCATTGCGTTAATAAAATGTGATTGTTGTATGTTGCAAAGTAGAGGTCTCTGCGACGGGCCGATCCCTCATCCAGAGGAGTCCTACCGAAGTGTGTCTGTGTGTAATTTTGACACCTCACTAATGAGGCGGTCTACGACCTAGTAGGTAAAAAAAAAAAACATTGAATGAAAAGTGCTATTTATTCAACTCCTCATTATGCAATCTAACTATATTGGTTGGACCCATACTTTGTGTGTGTGTGTGTGTGCATGCATGCATGTTTGAATATATATAGTCTATATATAAGACTGTGTGCTTAACACTACATGTTTATTTTAATTTTCATACTTTAATTCCTTGCATGCTCTAGAAAATACATTAACCCTTATTGAGTGTCTAGTGCCCTTTAAATCTTCTCAAAACGAAGGCCTGGTCTTAAATTCAGGTAATTTTTTAATGATATATGTGGTCGACGAAATAGCACTGGAATTACTTTTCTGTAAGTAGGCCTACTTCGGGATTGATCTGCCAATGGTCAATCCATTGATGGTACACACATATAATTGCCCTGAAGTATGCGAGAGACATGTCCATGAGGAAGGAAATTGTAATTTCATTCATTAATTGGAGATTCACATTTGATATGCACTTAGCACAGTCCGAGAATAGTACAGTTTCTTTTGTAAAAAAAAAAAAGTAGTGTCAATGCTAAATATGAAAATGTGTTTTTATTTTTTTTTATTTTTAACGACGATGCCGGTGACGCAAATTACATAACATTAAACAAAAAGGGCAACGTTATCCCTTCCCACGACATAGGCATAGAGGAGGAGTAGAGCTATCGCTCCACCCATTCTTAACCTCGACACCGGATGGAGGTGCACGCTAAACTTCACGTTCCCGCAGTTCTGCCACCAGGGAAAGAACCCGGTACCCACTGAACAGAAGGTTGGGTGGGCCCTACAGTCGGTCTGGACGTTCTGGGAAAACGCAGTATTAACATTTCTCCATATGGAATAATTCATGGAGATTTACAGATTTCATTTCCTAATTTTCGGAAATTTAATTTCAATACGAAATATTAAATGGAAGGATGTTAGTGAATAGTGATTTGGGAAAGATGTTGAAAGAAGGGGTGGTGTTGTGGTTTGATATGCGATAGTGATAATTACCTGGATGACAAGATTACTCCCATTTGGGGTACCTGGTGTCCTGGCTGAGATTCGAATGGCACCTCCGAAGTACAAGCTAGAAGTCTTACCACTTGAGCCCTCTGTTCGGTAAATATAACACTATAACATTATTATTATTTTTTTACTTTGATGCACAATTTTTTATTTCTGTTTATTCAGGTTTAAAATGTTGCCCGTCTATTTGGATAATACTGGTATTCGAGATCTTCCTCATAATTTTAGAAACTCTTTCCTGTTTATTGCTACTTGCAATAACTCTCCGTCAGTTAGATGTGTTTTGGGTGCTGACCATGTGTGCAGAGACGTTGACATCTTTAGGCAACCTATTAATTCATTAAAACTAATTCTGCGCTAATTAGTTTCGTTTTTATATCAAAGTATCTATATTTTTTTTCCGGGTTTAGGGCCTTTGTCTATGTAATTTAAATTGATTTTCTGACCATATTGTTTTTGTTTTGTTGGTTTAGTGTTGCGTTTTTTTTCCGTTTCATTTGTGTCCTGTTAATTGTCCTTTGTTAACTTGTGTGTATGTTATACTGTTTTTGTAATTGGCCATTTGGATGTTGACTCGGCACGTTAATAAACAAGAACTGAATTGAATTGAATTTTTAAGATTATTATGTTTCGTGTCTGTGAGGCGCATTCTGCGTAAATTACAACTTTACTAGCTATTTCTCCAGCATGCATCATGATTGGTAAGTCGGTAGATCGAAACTTAAGTGACGTGTTTGTTTTTATGCAGAGTCCGGGGGCGCTGCACCATAAGGAGGTGGGCGTGCTTGCCAAGTACTACGGCAGCGGCAGTACCAGCAGCGGTGGGAGCAGTACGGCCGCCAAGACCTCCCAAACCAAAACGCAGCTGACGGCGCGAAATGGGCTCGCGAGCAAGAACAATAACAGTCATCAACCAGAGGTCAGTAGTAACAACACATGCTGGCCTAGCGGATATTAACACGGTGGCTTCCATTTTTTTAAATTATTTTTAGACAGAGGTCGCCACCCTGACCCCCCAGCGAAGCCGGTACGATTATTTAAACACGTGGATTGAGGCTGGCGACTCGCCGAACGTACCGTCATGGGCCTGTGCTTCTGGCAGTACATAGGTTGTATGTTTTAGATAAGAAACGGATTGGGACGTCTGCAAATCCGAGTTAGCGATATTCACCGTTTCGTCTCAAGAAATTGGCAAATTCTCAGAATTTTAATTTGAAATTTCCATTGTTACCATATGGAAGGACCGTATGGCAAAGTTGAATTCTTATTTGACAGGGGTGGTATAGAACTATGACACTTCGTAAAGATATACAGAAATGTTTGGCTCTTTCCAAACCCTGCGGAGCGCCTACTAAATTCGCTTCCTTCACACGCCTGTACGCATGTAAAAACTCATAGAACGGGTCAACGGACTTTTATTAAATTTAATATGGGACAGTTTTACGAAATCACGTAGATCAGTTTCAGCTGTGGTTAAGATCGGACACAACTAACCGATATTGAATGAATATTGCATTTCTGCGCTCATCTCCAGGGTAAATAATTAAATACTTCGAATACAGGTTGCAGAGATTATTAAATATAGGAGGAGGGGGTACACTTACCTTTCCGAATTTTTGTACTGAACTTTTGAGAATAGTTCCGAAAGTAGGTCTACCCATTCTGCTGCGCAAAAAGCAAAAGAACTGACTGCCTATTGATTGCTTTAACCCTTCAAAGACGAGGCGCAAACTGCTTCATTTAAAGACCCAGTTCGTACCGCGCAGTAAACACTTTTCATCTCGGTTATAAAAACCAATCAGTTTATGCTGTAAGTGGCACAAGTCGCTGTTTGTTCTCAGATAAATACAAGACATAAATAGAGTGTGGGCAGAACGTACAATTCTTAAATGTTTAAACTTGTTGGTGCATCACGTAACCGGTAGGCTTTACAAGTTGAACCAAATCTTTTTATGTTCTTAATGTAACTTGAATTAAAGTAGGACTCTGAAACATACACTGTATTTTAAAATACTTACAAATACTATATAATTTTCTTTCCGTGTGTGCATTAATAGTGAAAAAGAAGATTTAACCTTTTGGCGCCGGAATTATTTTTTTAATTTTAACACACCCTGTATATAAAAAGTGAATAATACAGGAACCAAATACGTTAGAATTATGAAACAAACTGCATTTTGAAGAGAAAAAAACGGAGAGTATATACCATGTTTAAAATATTCAGTACCTATATTTGTTGAATAAATATAT
>Ga0123354_10002476_pt1 | contig 24442 bp, 13 predicted proteins | sample TergutLab28metaG_2_FD_97872 | JGI IMG/M metagenome (GOLD analysis project Ga0123354, IMG submission 97872) | Labiotermes labralis P4 segment gut microbial communities from Petit-Saut dam, French Guiana - Lab288 P4 | ecosystem: Host-associated > Arthropoda: Insects > Digestive system > Gut ... | reverse complement strand
CTAGGCGTAGATGGGTGGATAATATTAGGATGGATCTCCAGGAGGTGGGATGTGGGTATGTGGACTGGATTGGATTGGCCCAGGATAGGGACAGGTGGCGGACGCTTGTGAGTATGGTAATGAACCTTCAGGTTCAATAAAATGCGGGGAATTTCTTGACTAGCTGCAAACCAGTTAGCTTCTCAAGAAGGACTCTGCACCATGGAGTAAGTAAGTAAGTAATAATAAAGTTTACTTGATATTGTGGTCTCATTACTGCTGTAATGGCAGTTCATTCAGTAAGCCTACATTGGGGGTGTACAAAGTTTCCAAACACCTGGGAACCATCCCAAAATTTTAGGTGCAAGAAGGGTAATATGGTGCAAGTTCCATTCTGAAGGTCAACAAACATTAGATGCCACTAGACAAAATTTAGTTGCCTCAGCAAACTGCAACCTCAAGCCCAAGATCTGTGCACTCATGGCCTAGAGTGTAAAACTTGGCTATTTAAGACTCTGAAAAGTTGACTTCTTCTTAGGAGTCCTAATTTATTTATCTAAGCCTATACTTTTTATCTTTCACATGACATAAGCAAAATGTGTGAAGTTCCGATGACAGTGAATAACACTTTGCATTCCTTAGTTTCTTCACTGGTGCCATTAATTAGTTTTCCAAAACAGCACAGTTTGGAAAGAGTTCCAATTTTCAAAACATTTCTGTAAGACTAGAAGATTGACATTGTCCATAAACTAATTAATCCTAGACTAATACACATGCATACACACACACACACACACACACACACACACACACACACATACACATTTCATGTATCCATCATCTGTTCAATGTTGGCTTGAATATGAAATTGGTCGTAAACAATATTAGAGTGTGGTATACAGGCTCATCCTAGTAATTAACATTTTCAAATATCATCAAGTTTAACAATACAAGGCACTAACTATTACCACGAACAAGAGTCAAATGTGTAGCTAATTGCGATCATGAAAACAAAATCTGTGTAACATGAGACTTTACAATATACAAAATACAATCCATAGCTGTATACAGTGTAAAAGTATAATTAAATCTTTTGGTTAAAAATAAAAGACCTAGTTAAAAATAGTTAGATGTTAATTAACATCACAATTAATAGACAAAAAAATCATCTATTGAGCAGATAGCATTCTTTACAAGGAATTTGCTTAATGCAGACATAAAAGTAATTATATCTCTATGAAGTTACAATATGTTTAGTGGTAATTTATTAAATATTTTTGTAGAGGATTAGGTAAAACCACTTTGAATTGAAGAAAATTTCACTGATGGTAAATGTAGTTGATTTTTTTGTCTTGTGTCTATATTGTGCATAGAGGAGTTGAGTCTCGAAGTGGTCTGGCTTTCTAAAAACAAGCATTATTAATGCAAAAATATACAAACTTGATAGTTTTGGTATGTCTAATGTCTTAAACCCACCTCTACAAGAGCTACTAAAACCTAGTCTCAGCATGATACTTATTATTATTTTTTGTATTAATAATACATTGTGCATGGTTGTTGATGAGACCCAAAAAATTATACCATATATCAGTGTGGGAATAGAGTGTCCTGTAGAAACTTATTTAAGAAATTACAAATTTTGCTTTTGACATCACAGTATATGTTATCTTTATTAATGTTTGTAGTTCAAAACAAAGTTTTTTCTTAACAAACAATGAAAATCATAATTTAGACACTAGACAAAGAAATAATTTATACCTTCCTCAAGCAAACTTAACCATTTGTCAAAAAGGAACTTATTCGGGGACAAAATTTTTAATAATTTACTCTTGGAGATCAAGAATGTTGCTGGTAACGAATAAAGTTCAAAATTGCTTTGGAAAAATTTCTATACACTTATTCATTTTGCACAATGGAAGAGTACCTTAGTCAAGAGGTGACATCAACACAAATGTGATTGTTGTACACACTTGTGTTGATGTCATCCCTTAATCCCAACAAATATGATGATTTCCATATCCACATGGACTATGTAATCCTGTACGGATTTACGGAAGGAAAACAAATGATATGATATGATATGATATAAACCGTGAATTATGTACTGTATCACAAGATTCTTATTATAGTGGTATACTGATTTAAGATTATGTCTATGTGCATTATGTAAGTATTCTTGGATTGTTTTTAAGTTGTCTAGTTACATTATGTTCATATTCATTGATTGTATATTCTGAACTGATCACATTTCCTTGTATAAACTTTATGTATCTTATATAGGTGTTACAATCACACATTACTATTATATGTATCTTATTGTCGAGACTCATTTTGTACTATGCCAGTTGTTATCTAATGGCAAGTTCTATATCCACTTTGGTGGATCTCTGGAATACTAAATAAATGATTATGATTAGTGATTGAAAGTGTGCAAAATAAACTGTTCTTAATGTATCTATGTTTAGTATGTAGGATGATTTTCTCATCATAACACTTGCAGAACTCGGCAGCTTCTTTAATAATACAGTTATGTGAGACTCCCATGATAGGTGACTATCCAAATGCAAGTGAAAGAATTTGATTGTTGCAACAACAGCAAGAGTTTGATCAACATGTATTATATTTAATGGGCAGATGAGAGCTTTAGAAGATATAAATTTTACTACGTATGCTTTATCCGTGTTTAATACCAACTGATTTGTTTCAAACCATTTTGAAATGTGATGTAAGATGGAATGTAATTTCTGATTTAGTTCAATATAATCAGTAGATGTGACAAGAATACTGATATCATCAGCAATCAGTATGGTGTGAGACAGTTTGTTAATTATTTTTGGAATATCATTCATGTATATATTAAACATCAAGGGTCCTAGAACACAGCACTGCAGAACACCACACTTCACATTTTCCCAACCCAAAGAGTAACAGTGTGTTTTTAAAATCCCCAAGTCAACTCTTGTTTCCTGTTATTCAGATATGATTTAAGCCATTCTAGGATCACATCTCTTACTCCATAAAATTTCAATTTAGAAAATAGAAGTTCATGGTTAATACAATCAAATGCCATAGTTAGGTCACAGAATATACCTGCAATATATTCATGCTTATTCCAGGTACTGAAAACGGTCTCAATAAGCTTATAAGTAGCATTATCAGTTGAAACACCATCTTGAAAGCCCTATTGTTCAGGAACTAGAATATTATGTTCTACTAGATGTTGCTTTCTTCTTCAAAATATCACCAACTCAAAAATTTTTTAAAATCCAACCAATAGACAGATGGATCGATAATTTGATATTTGACATCTTTCACACTTTTTGAAAAGTGGTTTGATAATGGAGTACTTCAAGTGGTCTGGACATATACCTCAAGTTAAAGACTTTCTAAAATATAAGCAAGAAGTCTGCTAATATAATTACCACATATTTTTAAAATGTTGTTAGATAATCCATCATGGCCACTTGAATTTCTGCTCTTAAAGGACGTAATTGTGCATTTAATTCTGCTACAGTAATTGGAATATTCATTATGTGAGAAAACCATCAGGTAATGATTTCCTAAGTGACAGGATGGCAGATTCAAGATTAGCATGTTGAACGATCAGTTCATCAACTAAATTTAAAAAGAAATTGTTAAAAGCCTTAACAATTTGATTGATATGAATAATTTTGTTATCTAATTTAAACTCTGATGGAGTATGACTATTACTGATAAACCATTACAGTTAAGTAGATGAATATACAAATATCCCAGGGCCACCATTTCCTGTTTGTTCACTGAGTGCTCCATTCCTGATCCTCCCTTCTCTATATCTGTAGCAGTTCTCTGCATGACCTACTCTGAAGATGAAAGCAGTGTATTCTTGTGGTGATAGGTACTGGAATATCAGTTGAACCCGATGTGTCTAAGTTCAGGGTTGAATATCCAGGAAGAGCGTAATATTAATGTTCACCACTGGAAGGACCTCAAATCTTATATGCCATTTGTCATTTATCCGATTTTCAAATAATATATGTTTTTATATTTGCAAATGTTCTGACCTTGACCGAAGTCCAGATATCTTGTTAAATGTTTTCCTGGCTATTGCTGTAGACAATCTAGCTGATGCAGAATCCTTGACAGCCATTGAGAAAGAAGCAGAAGAAGAGGTAATTATTTTGTTAATTTTACTATGCTATTTTACTATGATTTTTTTTTCCACCAGACTTTATATTCTGCAGATGAATATCTGTCATATGAGTATTTATCATGGAAAATGTCAGTGTATACAATGAGGACTCATTAAAGAAGAGGAACCTATGTAAGCCTATAGAACTAGTAGCATATTGAAACTTTATATAGAATATGCTAGTGACATGTATGATTACTCATTTGAGTAGTTGTATAGGAATTGTTGACATGCCCTTTACAGTTTTGTCACAAGTTTGAATAAAATCTAATTGAATACCATTCTCCAAAAAGGTGTCATATTTTTTACACATATGTACGTGTTTTAGGCAGAGAAACAACAAAAATCGCACAGTGGTTCACCAGCACGAGAAGATGGACAAGGGAGAGAGGAAGGTGATGAAGAACAAGAAGAGGAACTTGCTGATGATGGTGAGAAGTAAGTATCACCATTGCAGGCTTAATGAAGTACAAAATAGAAGGCTTGACAGGTGTATAAATGAACATGTTTCATTGAAGATTACTTTACCAAGTCTGATGATGTTTTAGTTAAGTCTAAATGTTTCTGGTGATGGTATATTACAATAAACATGACTGTTATTTTTGGGCATTGGAGTGTTTCAAATAGTGGGTCTGCTTCCATCTTAGAGCATAAAATTTACTACCCAGTTGGGTTTTTTTATACAGAGCTAGTCCCAGTTACATAACTGGAAACTGAATAAAGGTTTAGCCAGAGTATATATTCTTAGAACGCCAGTTATCTTAAATGGCACATCAGAGCAGAAAGTATGCATAATGCGTTTGAATTAAAAATATAGAAGTAAAGAATCTTTTTTACTAGTGTGGTATGTACATATAACATTTACTAATGTTTTGTGTTTGTGTTTTGCATGGTATTGTTGAATGTTTTTTAGTTTGGAAAAAGAAGAGACTGCAAGTGACACAAAAGTGCCATTGGAGCATGGTGACAGTGAGGATTATCCGTATGATGATGAGGAACACACAGACAATCAGGGTAAGAAACTAAAAATTACAGTATTTTATATATTACTTCTTAATCATAAAACTATCTTAAATAGTGATGATGTACAAATGATTTGAAGTTTTCAAAGCTGCTATGTGTATTGGTGTCTTCCTATGCCATCAACCATGTAATCGTGGCTATCTCCAAAACACAGGACATGATCTTCACATTTACATAACACTAAAGACTTCGTTGCAGTAACAGCATATATTCTGAATTAGTAGTGTGTGCTATAATGTTAACTGATAAAAGTTTATTTCTTTTGATCATTTCTTTGCATTCATTGCTAAATATCAGTATTTGGAAAGTTGGTTGGGATTAACATTTGTGTGATTGAAATGATGGATCTTGAAGTAACTGTCATCTTTTACGTCCAAAACTGGATTAAATTAATTTACATCCATATACATGGCTGTACTTCCACATCACACCTCCTGTTTTATGAGGGCAAAGTCAATGAGATAACATGCAAGACATAGTAATCTGAATTTGACAGTGGATGAAACCATGGGATGTTACTATTTGATTATGATAGTGTGCATACAAACTTGTATGTTGCAGCTTTTGAGTTGATATTATGGTTAGATCTGTACTTATTCAACATTTCATTTGTATAGTTTTGCCAGATGAAATGGCCCACAGTTTCATATGTCCAGGTCTATTAATATTCCCTTCAGTGATGTTAATCAGTACGTAGTGACATGACCATAAAACTTATTAAACTGTAATAGAAAGGTGCATGAGTGCATGACAGTTCCAAAACAAATTCTGCAAAACTAAATCCTCTGAAAACCATGTGTACTGAAAGCGTTAACGCCATCTTCATCATCATCCTCATCATTTATTTACTATTCCAGAGATCCAACAGAGTGGATATAGAACTTGTCATTAGATTACAACAGGCATAGTACAGAATAAGTCTCGACAATAAAATACGTATCATAATAATTTGTGATTATAATACATAAATAAGACAAATCAAGTTTATACAAGGAAATGTGATCAGTTCAGAATATACAATCAATGAATATGTACATAATGTACCTAGACAGAAACTTAAAAACAATCCAAGTGTACTTACATAATGCACATAGACATAATCTTAAATCAATATACTACTATAATAAAAGTCTTGTGATGCGGTACATAATTCACTCTTCCATTGTGCAAAATGAATAAATATATAGAAATTTTTTCAAAGCAATTTTGAACTTTTTTTCATTACCAGCAATGTTCTTGATCTCCAAGAATAAATTATTAAAAATTTGTATCCCCGAATAATGAGCCCCTTTTTGATAAATGGTTAAGTTTGCTTGAGGAAGGTATAAATTATTTCCTTGTGTAGTGTCTAAATTGTGATTTTCATTGTTTGTAGAAAAAAAAAATTTGTTTTGAACTACAAACTTTAATAAAGATAATATATATTGTGATGTCAAAGGCAAAATTTGTAATTTTTTAAATAAATTTCTACACGAAATTCTATTCCCACACCCATCCATAATTCTAATTGCCTTTTCTTGTATTCTAAAAATTATGGAACTATGCGACGAGTTTCCCCAAAATATAATTCCATAGCCCATAGTCGAGTGAAAACAAGCATAATAAATCACTTTTAATGACAAGGCAGACATGTATGTTTTGGCATTTCTAACTATATAGCAAGCTGTACTTAATTTTTTCATAAGTAAATCAATATGATTATTCCAAGATAAAGTATCATTCCTTGTCACCCCCAGGAATTTTGTCTAGGAGCTATTGGTGATAAGATTATTGTTAAAGCCTATTTTTAAGTTTACTGACATATTTCTCTTAGTTGTAAAGTGTACATAATTTGTTTTATTAAAGTTTAAAGTTAATTGGTTTGCTCTCAGCCATTTATTTAAAGTTGTAAAAACTATGTGAATGTTTTTGTTAAGATCTTTTAGATTAGAGTGAGTAAATAAGATACTAGTTTCATCAGCAAAAATTATAGGTGCTGAAGTTTTATTTATAATCTTGGGTAAGTCATTCATACATAAAAGAAAAAGTAGAGGTCCCAGAATAGAACCTTGTGGGACTCCACGTCCTACTTTAGCCCGATTTGAAACTTTATTACTGTTCATGCTGTCATTATATATTGCTGTTCTAAAATATCTGTTATCCAGATATGATTGATACAGTGTAAGATCCTTGCCACTGATTCCATAAAATTTCAATTTAGGTAATAGAATATCATAGTTAACACAATCAAATGCTTTCTCTAGATCACAAAAAATCCCTCCTACTAGTAGTTTATTGTTCATAGCATTTAAAATCTCAGTTTTTAGTTTATACATTGCATTATCAGTCCTCAACCCTAATTTGAAACCATATTGTTCAGTGCTTAATATATTATAATTGGTGAGATGTTTTAGAATCCTTCTCTGCATTAACGTTTCAAAGAGTTTTGCAAATGATATTATGAAGGATACAGGTCTATAGTTTGACACTTCACATGTTTCATTATTTTTATGTAGTGGGTTTATTATTGAGTTTTTTAATCTATCAGGGAATACACCCCAAAACAGCATTTTATTACATATGTAGTTTATTGGAGAGCTTATGAAAGGGCTGCTTATTTTTAGGATCTTTGTGGATAGTTCGTCGTATCCAAATGAGTTGTTTGCTTTGAGGCATTTTATAATTTGTTCAAATTCTTTTGTTGTTGTGCATTTACGTTCCATACTTGGGTAAGGTTTATTAAAAGCTTGTTCCATGAAATGGGTATGACTATCCACATTACTATCATCATAATTAATAAGAGTATTTTTACTGTGTCTTTTAACATTTTCTGCAATAGCAACAAAATACTCATTAAAAGTTTCAGCAATAGTTTGTTGATCAGTGATTTTTTTACCTTCAACTTTTAGAGCTTATATTTTTACTCCTTTTTTATTTCTTCTAGATTCTTTATTTATAATACCCCATGTGGTTTTAACTTTATTATGGGAGTTTAGGATTAATTTGTCATGTTCAGTTACTTTTGCCTTTCTTATAACCATAGACAATATTTTAGCGTAATCTCTATAATAAGATGCAAGATTAGCATTATTATTATTTTGTAATTCCTTATATAGTTCTCTTTTATGTTTGCAGAAAGTTATTATTCCTGGTGTAATCCATGAATTTTGGTTCATTTTACTCTTTGCTTGAAGTAAGGGAAAACTAGAGCAGTAAATTCTTAGAAAAATATTTAAAAAAGAGTTAAAAATCTTATTAACGTCATTCCCATCGAAAACCTATTCCCACATTTCATGACATTTCATGCTGTGGTATACTTATTGATTTTTCTTTTGATGTAAGTATGACATAACTTTTCCATTTTTTATCCCTTATTTAATATTGATAACTGGGCGTCATGATCTGAGAGTCCATTTATAAGAGGGTATAAATCATATTTTCCAGTGGTGGATGTGTCAACGAAAACATTGTCGATGGTAGTTTGGGAAATCAGGCCATATCTGTCTTCTGCATTTTGAGCTCAAGAATGCAAACTGCAGGAACTTTTTGAAATCTCAGTGTTCAGATTGGAAAGATCATCTTATTGAAAAAGTCCTGTTGTTTTCCATTCTTAATGGTACTGTCACCATAGTAATTTGTTTTCTCTCTTTTTTGACATTTTCTGTTACTTTTGTAGTTTCAGGCAGTTTTATACCTATATTATGTAGCCATGCAGATTACATGTGACACAAGTATATATTTATAGCCCTCATACTATATTGCAAAGACAGTTAAGAATGTTACCACTGGGAAAATCCAGGCATGAGTGGAATGATGATATTAAAAATGCATCTTCAAGAAATAGTATGACAGGATGTGGACTGGATTCCTTCATCTCAGACTAGGGACAAGTGGAAGGCTGTTTGAACATGGCAGTGAAATTTCAGGAACCTTAATGTGTGTTTCTGAGTTTTGTAAATTCTGTGCATTTGAAAGTCATACATTAAGTAGGAGCATAAATGATTTTCCATTCATACTGTCAACATCTATGAGTTTCATGAAAATTTGCTCCGGAAATGGTGTACTTCTGTTATGAGCATAAATAAAATTTCATTTAAGCATGTGCTCTGAAACAAATATTGAAAGTAAAGAATGTCTACTACATTATGGAGCACATCATTTGCATCTTGTTAAGATTCCCAAATTCAAAATTTTTTACTCATTTATGCTAATTTTTTAGGTAGACATTTTGTTGGGGGTCAAATTCTGCTATTATTTCACATTTGTGATGAAGCTGTTGCCATCTTAACTTTTTGTATTAGTAATGAACAAATTTGTTCTTAGGGAAGTTGCTGAGGTAAGCATATCTGATACAAGGTGGTAAGTGTAATATACAGATGAGCTTGGAAGAGAACTGTATCAAATCTCTCTCTCTTCTTATGCTTCAGGCTAATAAAAGCAGAATTTCACACGAATTGAAAAGACAATTATTTTTATCTGGGGCACATGGATTGAAAATGGAAATAGTCGGTCTCATAGAATGAACAAGGAATAATATTCCCTTTGACTATATATGTTTATAAACTTTACGACATGGGAAGTGTTAACACTTGGAGGGTCTCTAAAAGAAATTTGTATATGCATTCCCCCCCTCTCCAGTTACTAGTTAATGACACAGAAATTGCATTTAGTAGCTTGGAGGTTGTCTTTTCCAAGCTGTGCGGTTTGCATTAAAATTTGCAGATGAAGATGATGAAGGTATGGTACGGGTTCGTAGGATGTCAGCACTTCCTCGCCGACTGTCAGAGATCAGTATGAAAATGACAATTCGCCCACTTCCACAGGGAAGTGCCTTCTTTATATTTTCCAATACCAACAGGTAAGGCAGATCCTCATCTTGGGCTTGACAGCGCTGGATTGGTCTCCTACTGTTATCCTGCCTCATAAATCCTCATCTCTTTAATTAATATGAGCTTTCTTTCCTTCCCCATGTAAAATTTTCTATATCTAGATCACACAGGATAACGCCACAGAGTAAGCCATAGAAAGGCCAACAGCCAGAGTGTGCGTATATATGTGAAAGAGGTAAAGTTGTTCCTCTCCATGCAGTGTAAGCATACATGAGTAGAGGAGGCATAAATCTGTTCATTCTTAATCTCGACAATAGATGGAGGTGAGTGGTCAACTTCAAGCCACCACGGCTAAACCACCGTGAATGTGTGTGTGTGTGTGTATTTATATATGTATGTGTATATATATGTACACACACACACATATACATATATTACCAGGGTAAGAACACAATATAGGTTTCCTTACATTGTGCTCCGCAGAATATAAGATGATTTCAAAGGATCTGGATGTTTTCAAGGATTTATTATGAAGCAGGTGACAATCCTGTTGAAAGCCATACTGTTGGTTTCAAGAAGAACCCCAAGACACTTGTGTACTCCACTGAAGTAGAGTATGTACTTTGTTTGTGGCACCATACACATTGAAATTTTTTTCTGCTTCTTGAAAGTTGTAGCAACTGCAGAGAACTCTTCTAACGACACATCTTATTTTTTCCTCCAACATGCTGAAAATTTCTAGCACTGGCAGAACCAAGACTTTATTACTGATATAACACCACACAAAAAAAAATTGCTGAAAAGAAATGCATTTGATCACTGCAGCAGAAGATGAATGGCTCACATTCACTGATGAATACCAGCCAACTCAGGCTATTCAGGAATGTGGCAACATTATGGAAATAGAATAATGCAGCTTACATTTTGTGTTCAAGTAACTGGCATAGTAACCAAAGTGCCACCTTATCATGGTAAAGAATACCATTTTACATTTTAAAATAAAAAGTTTGCAAAGTTACTAACTCAAATTCAAACACAATATTAAATAATACAGAATCATAATGTGTGCTACCAAGCAGATTGGTACAGCAGTAACACCCTTGCCTAGCATTCAGGAGGTGTGCATTTTGAATATTGTTTGAGATGCCAGATAGCCCAACTTTTCATGATTTTTCCCAGCTCCTATGCCCACATTTCTTACAGATAATATGCTTATGCTGTGACTGAGTGGATGATCGAGTCACATGTAGGTTATCATGGTTACTGGGTTCCCATTATTACCATAGAACTTTGTCTTTGGTGATGTTGCACCATAATTAGAGGGTAGGAAATGCCACTTCTTGCACCCCCAGGTGGATGGGAAGTACCTGAAGACATCTCATTTGGGTCCATTAAATGGTGGTTGAAGATAGAGGTTAGTTTTTTTTAGCAAATATGGCCAAGTCCAATCCTGAATTCCATATGCAGATTTTTCATCTCACACATTGCAAACTTTAAATATACCAATGATAAAACTCTGGGAGTGTAAAGAATACCAGATCCCCTACTGGAGCCCCTCTTAAGTTCTAGTTTCCACATATCAAATGTCACCCTCATGATCACTTTAGGGGTGTCAGTATCTGCCCCGTGGATGCCTCAATCTTTGAAAATGAAATCTACAATCTAGCCTGGTGAGCAGAGTCCAGAAAGGCCACACAAGCTGTACATGGAAGCACAAGAAATCATGCAGTGAACAATACTGAAATCTAAATGTGGCCATTCAACTTCCTTCTGACATGCCAAACCTTCGCAGTCAAGCCCATGTTTGTTTGTGCCTGGTTTATGTCAGTGTGGCATCTGTCTTTGTCCCAACAGACATGGATGAGATGGAAGATGGTATCACAGCACGACCAAGACGGCTCTCAGAATTCAACATGGCCACCAAGACAGAACCCATTCCTCCAGCATCATCATTCTTCATTTTCTCTAAATCAAACAGGTGACATGTAGCAAGCAACGTAGCCTGGTAGCCTCGTTCCCATGCTCGCTGTCAGCTTCCAGTCAAACTTTATGCTTTTTTGCAGTTTTGTGTGTTGTATTTGTGTGTGTGTTTCAGTTGTGATTGATGGTAGTATAATGTTCATTTTCAGATCTTTAATCTAGTGACCAGATTATGAACAGTTATTTATTTCCATTTGTTATAAAAATGGTTAAAAATTAACAATGTGGTTGAAGGAAAGGCTGTAAACACTCTTAAGGCATACAAAATGTGTAGAATTAAATTTGTACAACATCTATATTGTGAGCAGTTGATCCAGTCCCTGTGCCAATTTGCTGTTGTAATGATACATGGCAACAAATGACAAATGACTAAACATTAGAGCTACATGGCTCTTCCACCTAATCTTCTCCCTCCCTCTGCTTTGGTCCCTGTTTCTGATGATACATGACAACACTTAATAAGCAGTGAAGCTTAGCTTTGAAGTTCTCACAGTGCTATTGATGAAGAGTTTGTTGCCTCTATTTTGAGGTCCAGGTAGTCACTTTTGACTGCTTAGACCCTGAAGATCAAGGCAGCAAGCTCCTCCAAAACATAAGTACCTGTTTACCCATTGGCACAGCGTCTTTTTTCAGAAAACTTGAATCTTCAACAACATGTAGCTTTAGAGCTGTATTTTTAGTTGCTCTTGATCTCACTCTTTCCTTCCTGCTTCTTGGGAATGACACATGACAACACTTCATGGATATAGAACATAGTTTTGGGGTTTTCACAACATTATTGATGAAAAATTTTCTGCTTCCATCTTGAAGATCCAAAACCTTGACTCATTAGATCTTGAAGGTGAAGATGTGAAGGTCTTTTTGAAAGCATCGGTAACCCTATACTGATTTACATGGCATTGTGTCCTATAAGACTTATATCTTCAACATAAATGGCTTTGGAGCTGTGTTGCAGTTCTTCCTGACCTTCCTCCTTCCCACAGCATTTCTCCCTCTTTCTAATGATATGTGATGATGTGTAACAACAACTAAGATTGGCTTTGACATTCTCAAGAGCAGTATTGTGTTGCTTCTGCCTCGAGGATCCAAGATGTGTTCTTTGGCTTCTCAGATCCTGAAGATGAAAAAACTGTGGTCTTTGGAAAGATTGTTAATTATTTAGCAATTGGCATGATGCTGCTTTCCAGGAGACTTGCATTTGCTAATGACTTTTCCTCCTCACTCTTCTTTTGTCCCTTTCATAATGCCATGCCATGTGACAACAGCAAAGCTGAGCCTTAGATTTGCCTTGTTGTTTATTTGTCTTTCACACCACATAATCTTGATAAATCTGCAAAATATAACTTTAATTTGTTATATAATTTTTTTTTTACTTGTTGCTTTTTACATTTATGCTGTGTAAACAAAAGAACAAAATTTATCTTTATGTATGTATGGCATGTTTATGTCACTACAGAATTCTCTCTCTCTTTGTTAAGGAAAAGTTGTTAATTATTTAATTAGAGTGCAGCATAAGTGAGATGTGTCTGCTTAGATTGACAGTCCAGTTGATCTAAATTTTAAAGTATGACTCTTATGCATTGTTTTCAAAGTGCCATTACCGTTTTTTTAATACCTTACCTGTATTTGAAATCATTTTGATCTGATTTTAATAGATTGCATTGCTCTGTAAATTGATTAATAGTAGTACTAGACTTGATTAATTTGCTCTAAGCTTGTAGACTAGTGAAGGTCGTGATTTGCTTTTGCAGGCAGGAAGTTTCATTTCAGTGTGCATACTTTTGAATACAAATTAGATTTCTGTGAATGTTTTAAGAGTTAAAAATATATTTTTTATGTAGTTTTGTATGATGTTTGCCTCATCTTTTTTCTAGGGAATGGTAGTTAATGGATGCTCTCTTCTGCAGTTGAGAATACATCATGCATTAGATTAGCCTCTAACACCAATAGTCTTGTCTGTATAAACAGTTTTTCTTTATAATTTGCTACTTTAGTACCATTGTAGAGTAGATTAAGTAGTAATTTTATTGCTAGTAAAAGAATGAGATATGTGTTTACCAGTTTTTTAATACATAAACAAGGAATAAGCAATATAAAGGCTTATAGCTTTTTGTTTCTTGCTTGAATCAAAATATTGGTTGGCTGACACGCTTGAATTCCGTATATGATGCCATGCATGTTTATGTTCTCTGCACTCAAACGTTTTTAGATGTTCTATTAGCGAATTTGAACATGTATATTAGTTAACTTTTTTTTTGGAAAGTAATGCTAACATGAAATAGTGTTTAGCCCTTTCAGGTCCAGTCTCAAGTGTACTTATTCTGTGTAGTGTGTCCAAGGGGCCAGCCCTAAGTATATTCTTTTCCAGTTTGTTATTTTATTTGCCTAAACACTGTGATATCTCTGTTAAATATTTTTTTAAATATTGAATTTTTTTTGCCTCTTCAAACAATATGAGTTGAAGTGGTAGTTAACAACATGAAGGATAGCAAAATCTGAATTATTAATTTGAACATTTTCAGAATTAATGTTGTGTTAAGTGTATGTCAGTGTTTGAAAGATGTAGCTACGAAAGGATTAAAATGCTTGCAACATCTCATATACACATTAAGGCACAGGTAAAATTTTCCCTGCGTGAACCATGAAGGCATATGGGGGAGTGTAGTTGTAGCATTACCCATTCGTGACCTTGTCACTGAGCGGAGGTGAGTGGTCACATTCATGCCCCATCTGTTTTACCAGTGTGGGGAAATAACACTGAGTTTCAATTGAATAGGAGTTTGGCTGTGCCCCAGAGTTCACCTGTGCACTTTGACATGGAGAAAAATCTCTTGCCTGTACTTAGACTGCTACCATGATTCCTCTGCTGTCCAACCATTAGCCTAGTCATTGTGTAATTATAAATATATTTGTATTATAAATTCTGATTGTTAATAGATATGGCTTACATTTATTATACCACAGCCACTAATTTCTTCTGAACAGATTTTTAAACTATCCTGTCATAGTTGTTCCTTTATATTATAACTACTGTATTTTCTCAACAGAAATAAGACAAATGTGCACCAACAGTTGATTCTGCTAGAGCGCAAATACAGATCTAATATTGCAAATCTGCCGACATTATGTAGAATGACTAAATATCGCCATTGTATGTATTTTATTAAATACTTCACCACATTGAAAAACACTTCTAATGAAAGTTGCAGTTCAGTGTGACATCTGTATTTTATATAATATTCTAATTCTATGTGTACTAGGCTGTTTTATGGTAAAATTGGTACAGTGTATTTTAACGTTCACGTAAATTTCACTGATGCAACACAAAATGAGTTTATCTGACAACATCTAATGCAAACCCCAGGTGGAAAATTTGATGAAAATATGTCAAGAATTTTTTAATATGAAAAGTAATGACAGCTTTTATTTCATGCATTTCTTGTGAATAACACATGCTGTAAAAATACAAAGGCAGTTCATAATTGACTGTGGAAAGCACCATCAGATAACCCTATTCAATGCCAAAAACCATATGGTGTTACAAATTACAACACTAATACCTCACACACAGTCTGCCTATTAAGGGAAGGTCATAAATTTGAGGTGTTTGAAAACAGTGCTCTGCCTAAGAGGAAGTAAAATGTGGCTGGAGAAAATTGTGTGATTTAACTCATACCAATTATTGTAAGGGTGGTAAAGATAAGGACAATGAGATGGATAGGACGTGTAAAACAAATATGGGAGATATGAGGAATTTGTAGAAAATGTTTTTGGGAAAACCAATCTGTATGGGGAAACCTGTGCACAGATTGGAGCTTGATGTTAAAATCAATCTTAAATATATGGGATTGACATTGTGGACTCGATTCATCTCACCCAAGATAGGGAATAGTTGTTGGCTGTTGTTGTCATGCTTGTGATCCAGCTCCATAGAAGATGGAACTTCTTGACTAGGTTAAGTCACTGTTAGCTTCCTGACAAGGACTCTTCTGCTTGAAGTATGTGACTTTATATTTATTAATCTTTTATTGTTGCCACCAGTAACTCTGACTGTACAGTCAGAAGTTGTAGGAAATTAAGGAACTGGAAAGGATGTGTGAAAGCAAGTAGTTTTGAAATATTTTAAGGTACTGTCATGACATTTCCCTGCATGCAGCAAGGAGAACTACAAAAGACTAAGTCAGGATAGCTGGTCAGTGAGCCAGGATTCAAATTTGGGACTTCAAAATGTGAAACGTAATGCACACTATGCCACTATCTGTGGTGTGGTTTGTCAGTTGGTTGGCCAATTGGTTGAGTAGGCCGGTATGTATGTATGTATGTACATAGCTAGGTACATAGGTAGGTATATATGTGTGTAGGTTGGTTGGTTGGTTGGTTGGTCGGTCGGTCGGTCGGTCGGTCGGTCGGTCGGTCGGTCAGTTGGTTGGTCAGTCGGTCGGTCGGTTGTACGCAAGTTGGTAGGTGAGTGGGTACCAACATACATAGGTATGTAGCTAAAGCTAGCTAGCTAGTTGGTTGATTGTTTGTTTGTTTTTTGGTTGGTTGTTTGGTCGGTTAGTTAGTCAGCCAGTCAATTCTTATTACCTCTACCTTGCATCTTTAAGGGTTACTGTTAGAGGGTGTGTACACTTAAATGTGAATATGCCTCCCCTTCATTTATATGATTATCCCTTTACATAACATAGGTGAAGTGTGACACAGCATCAGTTATTGGAAATCTTAAAATTGTTTAATTTTATAAAATTTCTTTCTCCCATCGTCATTATATGTGTATGGACATTGATAAAACAGTACATAGAAAGTTTTGCAGTAATTTCCATAATTAATATCGTTATTCAGAATGTTTTTAATGTTTCTATAATGAAATTATTACTTAAAATATCACATTTTGTATAAACAGAACTTTGATAATGTTGTATATGATTTACAGATTTAACCCTTATCCTGCTAACGTGGAGAATATGGTGAGCTCCTAATAATGCCAGCAAACGGCAGATGGGATTTAATTCGACGTTTAAAGGGCTAATTTTCTTTGCAACTATTTTATTTCTTTTTAGTGACAACTTTCATGATTGCAGTAGCTGAACTTAATTGTACAGTGTTTATGTATGTCATGGTATACCTTTTCCATCCTAATGAAGGGAAAAAGATGCATTAATAAAAAAAATGTATTAAATATGTTTTTCAGCCATTTATCAGTTACAGTTCTGTAATAACTGAAGCTCATTACAGTGTGTGTGTGTGTGTGTGTGTGTGTGTGAACTGTGAAGCACTGACAAGTTACTGTTACCACAGAAGGCCATGGCCTTCTGCAAGAGGGAAGGATGAAAGTCTGGTTTACATGTATTTACATTTACACATATGCAAGATTTTACATGTAAACAAAGGGCACAGGAAATCTGCAAACCAGATGACATGCACAGTGCTTGGAAAACTGGGAATTTGCTTTATTCTGTAGTTACATCTTTTATACAAAGATTAATCTTCACTTGACTGTTAGCTTGCCTATTGTGCCATATTTCACTTCAAGTCTTCTTTCTTTTCATGTTGACTGATGTGCCAGGATCCGGGTATTCTGTCATTGGCTGTGCAACCATAGCTACTTTGGCAATGTGATACTTGCATGTATTATGATCTCATCTGCCATGTTGGCCGCCGAAGAACCTTTGCGGTCTGAAACTCCTCGAAATGATGTAAGTTGCTTTTTATGCTGCTGTACCTTCATCTGTATGTGATGATATTTTATTATGGAGCATTCAAATTAAACACATTTCAAGACTGTTCTGGCCAGAGCAGTAGAGGTTACGTGTAGGCAGGCATAATGTTGATGCACTAGCATATGGATTCCCTTTTTTGAGCTCCTCCCTGGACTGCTGCTGGAACCACAGCACCACCATGGCCTTCATGTATTTGTTCTAACATCATCTATACCCGTTTAGTAGCTTAGCCTTCAAAGGACCTAAAATAGCCAGAAGCACATGCCCCTTTGGTATAGCATTTCAGTACTTTTATACCACTGTCAAGGACACTGTTGCAGCATGCTCATGAAAGATATAATCACAAAACACCAATCTTCTTGTGGCCTGCAGTGGAAGATGATACAGCAGCCACCATACAGCCTGGCCTTTAATTTTTTACTTCTTTTGTTGGTCTCTTTCAAGAAAACCATTAAAGGTTGTAGGTTCAGGTCAGATGAAGATGTCAAGGTTTCAACATTAAAGTGATACCAGCATTATCACAGGGAGTTCTGTGTAAAGGGGATCCATTGTCTAGTTTATCAATGAGATGCATGCCTCAGTGCTCCTCCAGACTATTTTTAATAGTCTCTACTTTTTACCCAGAACAGTTTCCAAATAGGCTTTTTTTTGTGCAATTGTCACATGTAATAACCTCAAACAGTACTGTCTTCAGTGGATGTAATACTGTATAGTCTGGTGTAAATTTTAGAAATTTACTAATTTATTTAAAGAATCTACTGCCTCCATCCATGAGGTAGAAACACTGGGGGCATCTAGTGTCCACCAAAATGTTGGTAAGTTTCTACCACGCTGCGTGATGGCATATTCCAGAAGACAGCATTCTTCAAAGTCAGTGTCAAGAGAACCTCAAATGTTAGTTATTATGCCTTATCTATTCATAAATACAATTATGCATATTTTTTGTTACCTTGAATAATGATGTTTATTAAAATCATTGAACTTGCTATCATTTTATTGAAATGCAGCGTTAGATGTGCATATAAATATTAATGAAAAATTTACTTTGGGTTATAACATTTGTTGTTGTGGTACTGTTAATTTATATAAATAAACTTGCATATTGTTTTATAAATTGAGCAACTGTTAGCTTCTCAACAGGGATTCAGCTCCATGGATTATGTTAGATAAACTTCTGCAGGTATTTCTTTGAGTCATACCAAACTACAAAAAATATTTCAAGCTTTCTAAAGTGTGATTTATATTTACTGTTTCTGAGAAAATTTGACAATGTAATTTGAGCTACCTTAACTAATTTGCACGTTTTCTTGGAGCTTCTGAATTACAAAGGAGCTTAGGTTACATTAAATTACTCACAGGCTAGCATGGAAGGTTGGCTGATTTGAAAGTCAGTACCAAAAACGTGCATATATATGTCGAAGGACTATGACCCACTTTGTCACTTTTGTTTAACTAAAAGCTAGATTTCTGAATGTTTCACACATGCAGTTCAGTGGGTATAAATAAACATCTTTTTAAAATAATTAGAAAATTTTAAATTCAGTACAGTGAGAAGATAAATATGTAGTCTTATAAATCACCATTTTCTACATGTGTCTGTGTGTGTGTGTGTGTGTGTGCGCCTGTGTGAGTGCCCGCATGACACATGCACAAACTGGGGCACATGAGTTTGTTGAGAGTGAGAGAGAGAGAGAGAGTTCCAGATGACTGATTTTCACAAAAATTTGTGAGAAAGTGATGCCATTTGTGGACACATCAAGGTTGCAATTTTTAATATCATACAGTCAGTAATACATAATAATACAGCAGGTACACAAACTGGTGAGGTGGGCACACCATTAGTACCAATTACATAACAACCTAGAATGATGTATTATGTAGATCTTGGAAAAATATGTGATGATGATTATTATGAGTCAGCATCAACAAGTAAAGTGTATTTATTAATTACTCGCTTTACTTTTTTATTCACCTTCATATTAATCCTGTTCTGGGGGGCACATTGTGGTGCAGTTGGCTGAGGCTGTGCATTACAAGCCAGAAGGTCGCAGGTTCAATTCCCGATGGTATCATTGGAATTTTTCATTGACATAATCATTCCAGCTGCACTTTGGCCCTGGGGTCAACTCAACCTGTAACAGAAATGAGTACCAGGTATATTTCCTTGGGGTTGAAGGCGGTCATTGCGTAGGGCTGACAACCATACCACCTTCATATGTGGACTGTCTTGAAATCTGGGAACTTAACCTCCTGGAACCCTCAGGGCCTGTCCAGGCCTGTAATGGGATTTCTTTTTTTTTAATTCTGTTTTGAGGTTTATGCTTTATGTGTCTGTGGGCTGTGTTTGCGAGATTTCAGAGAACCTTTTCTGCAGTTTCATACTTTAAATGATTAGTGAAAGTGTTTAGGTGACAATAAGAAGTCATTTCCTTGAAACCAGAGGAAAGGGAGAAGAGAACATTGCTCATTTCATGCCACCACCAAGGGACTACCCCCTCATAAAACCTAAACACATGTCTCTCTACTCTGTTCAGCCATGCATATGGGACAACACAGGCCTGTCCATATGGCGTTTGTAGTGGACAAAGGGGTCGAGCTGACAGGTTTTCCTTCAGGCTCTTATGTTTTCACCTGTGTGTATCATTCCACCATTTCCCAATATTCATATTTCATTTATTTACCACTGATTTTATAATCTTATCAACTGACAGCATCATTAAATAAAACACTTCTGTCTACCTCTGTCTTCTAGATGCCCTCCATCTGTTATTAATTGTCCAGTTTTTTTAAGTGCATTTGCAAAATTGTGACAAGCGACTGTTAGCTTTGTCATGTCTGTCTGTCTGTGCGCCTGTTCATCAACATGGGACAGCTTGGTTCCCACAGGATGAATTTTCATTAAATTTGATATTTCAGAATTTTTATAAAAGCTGTCAAGAAAATTGAAGTTTGATTAAAGTCTTCTAAAAATAATGGGTACTTTGCAAGAAAACCTATTTACATATGTGATATTATCTCAATGAATTATTCTTAACTTGAGAAATGTTGCAGACATTGTAAAGAAAATCAAAACACATATTATGCTCAATACAGTTTATCCAAAAATCTTGCCATTAATGAAGTAATATAGAAAAATATGGTAGAGCTAGATAGGCTGCACATGACAATACAGTGCTGCATAAAAAAGATGCACTTTGCATACCGGGTGACTAACACAAGAAAACGGGCACACGCTCATAATATTTAATACATATTGATTCATAATTTATTAATTCTGACTGTCCTCTTATAATGTTTCATGGTAATACAGAAACTGAGAAACTGTGCAGTGACTTATATGTCATTATAATATGTTTAACCAAACTATGCATCTAAGGAAGGCCATGAGCAAACAGACTTTTTTTGTTGCTTTGTAGCATTTATATGTAACTTGTGAAAACTGTGTGTTGGAATATAATTTCTTTCAAAATCTGGTATGTAAAATTTGCATTGTTGCCAGTGACATAAATTTGCCATAAAAGTATTGTTGTGCATCACTCAGCATTTGTGTATAGTTGACAATGGCATGTAACTCAACAACACACACAGACTGCATTGTTATGTTTCCATTGCAAAATGGTTGTGTGAACAGACCACAGTGTCTCAGTGTACCTATATTGCCTCTCTTGTCCAAAATTAGCATGTATCTTCTGCATTTTCTCTTACTGTGTAAAATGGAACCCGTTGCTTGCAACCTTGTAATTTGTCAGTTGCTTTCTCATATAGAAGCAGCCTGTCCAGGAGTTTTATATACGTTTACAACATTTCTTGTAGCAACTGTACTTGCCTGTGTAACATGCAGTAATCCACATAGCAACTGCAGGTGTATCACAGGGACCTCACAGGTGCTCCAGTAAGCGGAATGGTAACAAGCTGGTGTGCAAGATTGGTGTATAGAATAAGCAGTCCCCTGGGAAATGGCTTGTGACTGGGGCCATTTAAAATATGCCACTATTTGTAAATTGAGCTTTGTTTAATTTTCTAAATTTTATTTTTATATCATAAAAGAAACTACTGTACTCACAAGTCATAATTCTTGATATGTGTTTTTGTCATGTTATGTCATGATAATCAGTACAATATACATTTTTCAGATCCTGTCAAAATTTGATTACTTCTTCACATCAGTGTTTACAGTGGAAATCTGTCTGAAGATGATTTCATATGGCTTTGTTCTCCATGATGGTGCTTTCTGCCGCTCAGCTTTCAATCTCCTTGACTTGCTTGTGGTGTTTGTCTCTCTTATCGCCATGTTTATACGGTATGTAGAATATTTAATCTTTCGTTGTATGATGCCTATTAAGATTACAAATTTGCATGGGTTGAAGCAAAAGACTAGAGGTTTTGAGGCGTAGGTTTTAAATTTACATGGTCTGAGTTTTTCCCTTATGTGGTTCAGCCTGTTCCAGAAAATGATGGTGCTGTTTTGTTTATGAATAGTCAAAAATAATTTTAATAAGCCAATAAATTATCATATGCAACTTATATTTTAATCAGAACTAAATGTTTCAGTCTTTATTAACAAGCTATCATCAGGCTGTACAAAACAATGAAAGTTCAGTACACAACATGCTTTATTTAAAAATCAAGTCTCATGTCTCACCTTGTCTTAGATATATGTTTATAATCCATTATTAAAACAACATTATCTTGAAAATCTTGTTGTAATGTTTATAACAGGTGTTAATGGCTTTTGTAGCTGTTCATCATAGTTAAAATGCTGAAACCACATTGTTAAAATATTGGGCAGTGGTGTGAATTTTTCCCAAACCCTAGCATTGAATCTCAAGATTATGTACCGTTACCTACATCTTTTTGTACACATTGATAATGGCTTGTTTGTAAAAGCTGAAACGTGTAGCTTTCAAAATATCAGGTTTGTTCGATGGGCAGTGTATTGGCCTTTGTATAGTAACACAAGGGGATGAATAATGTAAAGAAAAAAATAATTGCAAATACCTGTCTGGGCTGAGTCCAGGACCACAAGAGAAAATATAAATAGCTCAATTGAGTGTTATGTAACACTACAGCAGAGGGAAGTAAAAAGCTGGACTGAGTGTATTGGTACTGCAATGGGTTAATCAGTGATATGGGGTTATTGTGTCCTTTTGTTTCTGGTTGATGAGTGATTATGCCAAATGACTTGCACATGCATACATTTAAAATCCAGTGTTTCACGTGCAAGGTGTGATATATGTGTGAAACCATTTAGTGTGATAGGTTTAGTTTCAGGCATCAGTGTTAGTAGTAAATTTAAAAAGACCTTATTACAATTTTGCAGTGGAAGTGCCATTTCAGTGGTCAAAATTCTTCGAGTTTTGAGAGTTCTCAGGCCCCTCCGGGCTATCAACAGGGCAAAAGGGCTCAAGGTAAGGAAAATGGGATGCTTAGTTTCATAAGCTACCCAATACATATGTGTGGGGTTTCTCTATAATCAGTATCAAAGTAATTATAGAGTATAAGAAAGTACAGAATGTATTCATGCTATTTTATAGTATATTTTGACTTGTAATTTTACTAAAACAAGAATGGCAGATATAGTAGCAAACCCCACTGTCCGTGTTACCGGTCAGAGATTATAAAACTTTTTGTATGACAAAAGAAATATAATTGATTTTAGAATATAAGTAATGTAAATAATAGATGTTATAATTGTAAAGTTTTTTCTTGGCTGCTCTTTCCATTGTGTACATATGTACAAAATGAAGCAGGTGGCAGACTGGTGGAAGAGCCCTGTTGTGCCAAGTGACCACATAGTTTGGTTCATTGCTTTTAGTAAATGTATTACATAGCATGGGGCACCTGAGGATGAACCTGACCCATGTTTACACAGGAGAGAACAAGGTGTTTCCAAGACACACAGTGCCTGGTATTTGTTGATGATGTATCTGTCCTATAGCACGTAGTCCAGTGTGTGATAGTCGCAGTAAAGACTATTGGCAACATTGTCCTGGTCACCTGCCTTCTTCAGTTCATGTTTGCTGTTATTGGAGTCCAGTTGTTTAAGGTAGGCAGCAGTCGATCAATCAATGTTTAGTGGCAAATGCACCTCTGGGTTTAGATTAATCTTTAATGGGTTTTAAGTTCTCATTTTTATTTTCATATTTGAAAATATTAATTTCTTATGTGATGTACAGTATTTTTGTTTTATTTAAATTAGTCCTTGTGGTTTTGTGTTCTATAAAGACGATGCAGGGAGCCAGTCAGCAAGATGTTTGTGCTCCTACCCAGCCTTGTTGCGTTGCGTTGCATCGCGCTGCACCTTGTTTGTCATTGCCCCAACTAATTTGCATGTCAGTGTGACTTAGAAATTGTGTCGTACAGTACCTGTGTATGTTTCTCCTGTTACCTAGTTCGTTAGCCCACACAGAAATGCAAAGTTTTGAATATCCTAAAATCTGTTCCAAAATTTTGTGCTCTTCACTAGTCATTCTAGGACAGGGCAGAGCAGTGGGAGAGGTTGCAAGGCTAGCAAGGGAGCCACCAGGTAACTAGAAGGTTGATGGTTGTTTCCATCCTGATGCCATGACAGGATGATTCTTGTTGCATGTTCTGGCTCTTGCTGTGTGCTTTATTACTTAACATTGTGTAGAGGGTAAAGAAGTCTGGGAAATACTCACATAATGTAGCCCTTTGGGGGGGGGGGGGGAAAATATGGAAAAGGGGAGGGGGTGTGTAGTGTCGTTTTTTGTTTTTTTTGTGGTAAACATTTTTGTTGGGGG
>Ga0123354_10002475_pt1 | contig 24443 bp, 9 predicted proteins | sample TergutLab28metaG_2_FD_97872 | JGI IMG/M metagenome (GOLD analysis project Ga0123354, IMG submission 97872) | Labiotermes labralis P4 segment gut microbial communities from Petit-Saut dam, French Guiana - Lab288 P4 | ecosystem: Host-associated > Arthropoda: Insects > Digestive system > Gut ... | reverse complement strand
TCTACTGGTCTTTAGCGACCATTGTTGAAAAGGATACTGTTTTTTTTTTTTCTTTTATTTTGTTATTGAAAGAAATGGGGGGGGGGGGGGGGGGGGGGAGCCTGGCAAGATCAGACATTCAGCTATACAAAAAGATCATTGAATGTATGACAGTAACACCAATACACTCACCTGTTAACCCTGGAACTGCAGCTGGTCTGTGACCATAGTCTACCACTGTAGCAGGTTCTAACTCAAAGTCCTTGTTCCAATCATGAGATCGACTACCATGGTCCCACGACTGTACTCTTTCCTCTATTCTCCCCCAACCGCCTTTAGGAAAATCCCCAACCCTATCTTCTCGATTGCCAGGGGGTGGAAATGTTGAACCCCCTACATCCTCTTCACTACCCCTACTTTTACGGGATGGTGGATCACCAAACCTGTAATCCCAATACAAATGTGACACACAAATTAAATCTTCACACTTTAAACTGTTACTGTCATTCAGGTTGAGTGAATGTGTCATACAATGACCAAAAGTATTGCTGACACTCCGGATATCCCACCTCTAGTAAATCTATCAACCACTGCCCCTGTGGGGACTCTTTCATATTCTCCATTCTTTTTAGCTATCACATGACATATATAAAGGGTGGATGTGAACTGTAAGAACTGATGAGCACAATGTGTAGTCGTTCTGCCATAAAGATAGATACAGCAACAATCTCTGACATGTCAGCAAGACAGCCAAATGATACACAGTACCACTGCCAAAACACGGGATGGACAGTAACATCAAACCACCATAAAAACCTGAAATTTTCCAAGCTATAAAGACTGCTGAAAGTAACTGTAGGCTTAAGGCATTAGTTTTCAACATCCCCTCTTCCCAATCCAACTGCATTACACTCCTCATACCTTCACATCTAAATGTTCTAGAGTATGTACTAAGATTTCTTACTACTTGAATAAAGAAAAGCCACACACAGACAAACACAGCAACATCATGGATCAGAATTGTTGACAACAGCTGTACTCTTACATCACTTCTGGTTTAAGTCTTTAAAACTTTTAGGTACTTGATTTCTATTTCAAAGAATGCAGAAAAACATCACTACATTATGCTCATAATCAGTCATTATCACCACAACCACCACCAGCAGCACTCCATTGCTGTCAAAACCCATTAACCATTCACAGCAGCCAGTAGCAAAACACAGACAGTAATATTAAACAATGAACACAAAAATACCTTGAATACGGCTCTCGAGGGAATGGACTCTCTCCTTCTCTGTCCCATTTTGCACGATCAGATTCAGTTGGATGAGAAACATCAGGTGGAAAATTTCTATCTCCAGTGGGAAAATCAGTGTCTTCTTCAAATGGTCCAGGTCCTTTGTTCATCTGTTTAATAAAATATTATAAGCTCAATGTAATATTCATGTCACAGTATACCTCTAGGGCTATAATATCACAAACGGTTATCTGTGACAATCTATTAGGGCATGAGTATTATGTTAACCACATAATATGATGGGGCTGTGTCTAGTAAAATAATGAAATACAAAGTTGCAGCAGGGTAACAAGTTGTACAGTCTACTGCAAATCACTGCAGTGCATCAGTGGCATATTACTGAAGCAGATGAGACTGGTAATACTTAACCATTACAGGAATAAGTACTCCATAACTAAGGGCTTCTAAATGTTACAAAATTAATATGCATAATCCACAGAAACAAAATATTCAATCAAATGTGATGATGCATTTCAAATTAATAATATAACACAAGATCCTACTAAAAACTTCTAACCCGGACACATACAACAGGAAAATACACAATCTATATAGACTCCCAAAAGGAATATACTGGGCAAACTGGAAGTTTAATATCAGGCACATACCTTGTAAGATCTGTAAAATATAACAACAAAGAATACGGAAATGCAGCTCATATTCTGAATACTCAACACAGACATATGAAAGCAGGATAACAAGAATGTTATGTTTTTGATACAATATCACAAATTAAGAATGTGGAAGGAAGTCACTATAATCTAAATCATACACGTAATTAGGTAAATTTAAAGAACAGAACTACAGTACACTGAGGAAAACAGCGTACTTCATGTAGCGAAAGAAGATAAAAACATGGCATGCCTATGCAGATGGACACTGGGCACTGTTGCTGAATCTTTTTGAAACCTAATAACTGCAGGGTATCTATTCCTGTACTGGATTAGATGAGCATCACAGAGAACATCAACACTAATATCAGCACATCAATAACAATGCTTATGAAATGACAATACATAATATATTTACAGATGTAACTTCCCATGTCATATACAATATGTTCTGCACTTCAGATTTTCCTTTGTGTGTTTCAAAGATATTCTGCATGTATCTCCCTGCCTTTCCATGTTGTAAACAAAATATTCCACAATCAGCCATTCATTCCAGTACTATTACTTTAGTTCTTGTGAGTCATCTAAGATGGCTTTTACAGAAAACAAGAGAGGTAATGTACATACAATGCAATACTGTGGAGTGTTCTCACATAATGCTTATACCTCCTTGGCTATCATAACATCCTGATACCATTTCATACATAGGCAGCATTATTATGGCAATTATATGTCACTGGATACAATAAAACATACTTAAAAGTCTTCATGAAGAATGCCCAACATTCTTGCGCCAGCCAAATTGGGGATATCTTGACAGATTTTCATACAGATGGACTAACATGACAATGGGTTTAGGGACTGCCTGTGATTACCATATTTACTTGAATGTAAGACAAGGTTTTTTGCTTAAATTTGGTGCTTATATGTCACATCATCTTAAAATCACACACAAAGTGCCAAACTGGTCCACGCCAAACTGGATTGCTCTGGAGCAAACCATACGGAGTCAAACCAAGGTCTGCAACATTAAATTGTCATGTGGGATCTGTGCTCTTGTGAGATGCTACACAGGGTAGACTGGCAATTCATTGGTCATTATGGAACAACCTACCCAGTCTCCTCTTTTGTAGCGAAGAACTCCAAAAAAGAGAACAGAGCATGACTGAAGTTAAATGACACATCATTCTTTTTTGGGACTTCATCCAACACCTAATTTTTTAAAGCACAATACATCGGAAAATGCCTTTGTTTTCGTTTTCAGGGAAAAAAGCACCTAACCTGATGGACCCCTTAGACAAAGTTATTCTCAACCATTGGGCACCACAGAAACAGTAACTTGTTAAAATATGTACCTGACAACAGATCTAGTCCAAGGATAGTAACAGGAATAATGCTACTGAAAAATTAAACATTTACCACAAGGCTCAAATATAAAACCTGAACCAATCCATAAATTAAAAGCCATAAAGAGAGTCATGACCTCAGACTGATCAAACCACAACCACAACACAAAATTCCAGAACACATGTATTCAAATTCTTAACACCACTAATACTGTGTAGAGAAAATTTTGAAAACATATGGGATCAAGTAAGATTATAAACCAAGAAATATAACTGCATTATTTAGTCAATGTGGATTGTAACAGCATGGCAATGTATCTCACCAGAATTTGCAACAGCTTTAACTGCTATGACATAACACACTGGCTATGCAAAATATGCCAAAACATGCAGGGTGATCAAAAGGTTTTTATTTCATATGCTACATTTATGAGTGTTACACAGACAGTTTAACTGAGATCACACACATAGCATTTTAATCAGGAAAAACTCACCTGCGCTGATGGACCAAATTCTGGCTGTTGCAGCATCTGATCATCTGTTCCTGGTCCAAATCTGCCACCAGCTCTTCCACCTCGCTGCCAACTCATCTCATCTCCAGCATTTCTCTCAGATGGTGGTCCAAAGCCACCTTTCCCTCGTGCTCTTCCTCTAGCCCCACGACCTCTCCCATATTCAGATCCATAATCTTGAAATCCTCCACGGCCTCCTTCCTGCTGAAACTCTCGGGAAGGAGGAAAATCATGTGATCTTCCATGTCCAAACTCTGATTCTCCTGTATAGCCGAAGTCTCCAAACGACTGCCCTGTGAATCTGTTGCTCTGACCTTGGAAACTATCTCGGGACCCTTGATAAGCTTCCCTAGGGCCTCCAAAATTATCCCTAGGTCCAACAAATCTGTCTCCTGGACCAGTAAAACAATCTCTTGGCCCCTGAAATCCATCTCTGGGTGCCTGAAAACTTTCTCTAGGTCCTTGAAACCCACTATCTCTAGGTCCCTGAAAGCTTTCTCTAGGACCTTGGAAGTTATCTCGTGGCCCACGGAAACCATCTCTTGGACCAAAAAAATTATCCCTTGGACCTTGGAAATTATCTCTGGGTCCTTGCGATCTATCCAGTGGTCCCTGAAAATTCTCTCTTTGTCCTTGAAAATTATCCCTCATATTTTGAAAACTGTCTCTAGGTCCTTGAAAATGATCTTTCATGCCTTGCGTATTGTCCTTTCCTGGTCCATCAAAACGAGATGGACCTTGGTTCCAACCTCCTCTGTTGTAGCCATCCATACCATCACCCCATGGCTGGGGCCCCGCAGTACCTCCAAACTGATCAGGACCAAAGCCCTGATTATTCTGAGGACAAAAGTTGTTCGGTCCAAAGCCCTGATTACTGCCTTGAAATGCAATCCCTGAAGAACCTTGGTTCTTGGATCCATAACCTCGATTTCCTGGACCAAAACCTTGAGACAAACCCTGATTGGCTGGACCAAAAACTTGACTATTTGGCCCAAAACCTTGATTTCCATCTGGACCAAATCCACGTGAACCCATGTTGTTTTGTGGTCCAAATCCTTGTGAATTTATTGAATTTTGATTTCCTGGGCCCATGGATTGGTTGACTCCTTGATTTTCTGGGCCAAAGGACTGGTTGGGACCTTGGTTTCCTATGCCATAAGCCTGATTTGGACCATGAGTTCCAGGTCCAAAATTCTGTGAATGTGGCTGGTTTTCATTATTACTGACACTCTTATTTCCTCCAGGTCCAAGACTATGATTACCAGATCCCTGAGGAAACTGACTTCTAGGTGGTGAAGAAAAACCTTGCACATTTGGAGAATTCTGACTTCCAGGTCGAAAAACTTGGTTATTCAAAGGAGGTTTGCTGTCAGAACCAAAACCTAGTGCATTTGGTTGCTGGAAAGTCAACTTATTGGGTGGTCTGCCTGTCCCAAAGCCTTGTTTACCCAGTCCTTGGTCATTTGACTGCTCCATGAAAGTGGGTGCTGGTACAGGCCCAATAAAACTATTAGAATTTATGGATTTATCTGAGGTCCTTTCATCTATATCATGACCAACTGACAATGCTCTTTCTTCTGCTGAGGCTTTGGCATTATCCTTCTGCTTCCCCTGCTCGGCAAGAAGGTCTAATCCAGGGATTCCATCTGCTGCATTCTTAATGAAATCTAATTTCACCACCTGATTTGCCTTATCCTTTTCATCTGATGGTGTCTCTCCTTCAGTAATGCTCTTGTTCTCATCCCCAGATGATTTTGGAGCAGATGTCAACTGCTGGGCATGAGTAGGACTTAGCATACTTGGTGGTTTCTGCGATAATGGAGAGTCTCTGAAGTCTCCCGAGCCCCTGTGTGATGCTACTGGCATCCCTTTAGAGTCCTGCTGTACCACAGTTGGTGGTGGTACACCAAAATTATTACCTAACGCCGAGCAGTCTTGCTCAGAAACATTACACCCGAAGTCACCTAATGCTCTATTTGGTCCACAATGCAGGGTTTTTGAATCTTGTTTTGCTGGTGCTGGGCCTCCAAATCTGACGCCACTCTTGGAGTCCTGGTTAGGTCCAGATGAAAGTCCAAAACCATGCTGAGACGTTGCATGCTGGACACCAAAACTATCATGTTCTGCACCATTCGGCCCACCAATCGCTGATCGCTGACCAACAATGTGGTCCCCAAAGTTTCCTGAAGTTTCAGACCCCCCTGATTTTGTGCCACGATCCTGCTGTGACATTCCACAGCCACCAAAATCACCACTTGCACCAACACCAGACTTCTGATCTCTGAAACCACCACTAACATTCTGTTCTTGCGGCAAGTGAGTACCTCCAAAACTTCCAGAACCTCTGTTACAGGGATCTGGTATTCCACGAAAATTATCCTGCCCTACATTTGAACCACCTCTGTCAAAGGCACCACCACGTCCACGTCCTCTTCCTCTTACTGCGGATGAGCCAATTCCACCCCGACTGGAATTGTCAGACTGAAAAACATTCCCACTTGATTCCTGTGTGGGGGGGAAAAAAAAAATCCTACATTATGCAACATTTACTTGTCTACACAGACACAGGCTAGTTGCATTATATGGTATTACAGTAATTCCTCAGTTTATGGGCTCAGTTTTTTTCTCAAAAACCGCCTCTATGACAGAAAATCAAAAAATGAAAATGATTACCCATCACTTCCCATGTTATAAATTCCGTTTGCTTTCCGAGGCCCAAAAAAAATATTTCCCAAAACTTTCAAAGTTAACACTAATACAACACAGAATGGTATCCAAGTATAAAAACCACTTATGGTCACGTAATGTATTTAAAGTGACACTCTCAATCATTAGCCTATGCATAAACAATAATTACATCATCAAAGCTGAATATTAATTTCATAACATTAGACATCACTCTCATTAATTACAAACAGAACATAAGACAAATGTTTATTACATACATTCTTCGATGTTGGGGCTGGTATAAGCAAAAAAATTTCACTCACAAATTGGGGAAGAAAAAAAAAAGCATTAATTTAGGCACCTTGTATAAGCAAAAACTTGTACAAGTGCTCATTTACTGAGGCATTGATCACATTCCATGCATCTAACCTGTCATTACTCTGTGTATCTAGACAACTGACAGATCTCAAGGTTTCTAATATTATAAAAACAGATCTATTTATAAACAGTTCAACCACTACTATGAAATCACATTGCATTTAACAGGATGTAAAAATAGTGAAGTCCTTAAACTGTCAAGAATTCTCTCTGAAAATATGTTTTATTTCCTTCTTGTTCCACAAAACTGTTCATAAACAACATTAAAATACATCTGCTTTTGTTACTGAACCCTTCATAAAATTCACAATCTCAGACTGGTTACTGTTTCAAAATTCTTGTAGCAAAACATGCAATGTTCTTACTTGTGATGATGTAACATACACTTAGAATAGATGCAAAAATATATGTATTAGCCTCACCACGTCTGCCTATCAGTTTCTGCATACAACTGTCTGTCATGAAAAGACTCAAGAACTGCTGAAACTGCTGAACAGGTTTTCATGTAACAAGATGTCTGGGAATTTTATTAACGTATGTTGGTATTAAACTCTGGTTAAAGCAGGCTGCAGTAACAGGGAGTACACAGGATGACCTGCTTGAATTTATGCACACACCTCGAGTATTAACTTACTGAATGTGTATCAAGTTGAGAATGTATTTTTATAAATACAAAACAATTACAAAGTTCCCAAATTGTAAAACTATTTATGTTACTCCTGCATCAAGAATGGTTACTGAAAATGTATAGAGGTAAATGGTTTTATTATTAATAGTCCTGTACAGACTTCAGTTTAAGTTTCTAGTTTGAAATAAAAAAAAAGTACGTTTGCCACAGTTTCTAATTTGTTCATTATGACACCACGTTTTCCTTAAATCCGTCATTCACACTAACTTATTAACTAGGACTAACACATAAACTAAACTTACAGCCAGTTTACTTGATGCCTCTCTTTTCTTTCTCATTTGCTCTCTGCGCTGTAACAGGTGTTCACGCCAGCTATCCCACTGTGCCTCATATTCACGGTACTGTGTCTACACAATTAAAAGAATAAATGAGACATCAGACTTACAGTTTTTCAGCATTTCAGTATAAAACTAGTAATAAAATACCAAAATATATTGCAGAACTAACCTTATCAGGATGGTCGATATTCTGTTCCTTCCATTTGTTGAACTGTTCTTCCCACTGTTTAAACTGAATGTCGAAATTTCTTTCAGCTGCAGACAATTCATCTGGATTATCCTGAAATTAATCAGATCCTTCAGTGCAATCAAATGGGCTGGTCACACAACAAGCAACCAGTGGCCGTGACAGGTCTTGGACCTGGCATGTCATGGAAAAAATTGATGCATGACATTGTCAACCACTGTGGTGTTGACCCAGACTTGTCCACACAACGGATATCTTCAAAATGGGGGTAGAACTCTGTACATATACAAATCTGGCATGTGCTGGTTTTCCAAGGATAATAATTATTTCAAATGCCATTTGTTCCCATAAACCCTAATGCACATTCATAACAGTTACTTCTATGTTGTTAAAAACTCCATCACTCAAAGCACATTAAAGTTCTAGCAGATTCAGGAAGATTATTTGAACACAATGGTTTTGTAAGAATTAAAGAGCAATATTTCATACTGCACAAGAAATATGTGATGTATTTAAATTGCCGAGACAGAGGCTTGCTTCAGAGTAAGTTTCAGATCTGACAATAACACATCATTTGACTGCAAAAATGCAAGAATGGTAAGCCAAAGAGATGTTTCCTATGTATATGCTGTGAGAAATATGAACTGGTTCATACTAGTTTATTTCTTCTAACAGTTGTTAAGTAAAAAAAATTACAATCTACGCTGCGAACACTCGTATTTGGATCATGAGATCCTGCTGTAACAAAAAACTTGAAATACGTTTCTACGAACATTAAATATATAAGCTGCACACCTTAATAGGGGCTCGTACAGGCTGTGGAGTTCCATCTCCTTCGGGTGGAAGTTTCCATGATGACTCTTGCTCTTTAGATGTTGGAGCCCCCAACCTCCCTCCTCGTGAACCTCTTCCTCTGCCACAATGCTCTTCTCCCCTTACAGGTGACAATCCACTCCCATAACCTTCACCACGAGATTTCTTAGTGTCATCCTGAAACTGATCTCGAGACACATCTGCTCCTTCAAAAGGTCGTTTCAAAGACTGGTAGCTGTCACTTACATTACCCTTGCTACCATATCCTGCATCAATGTCCGAAACAGGTGGAGGTTTGCTGAATTCAACTGGAACTAACGTTCCTTTGCTTGGTGGAGGAACTCCATAATATGGCATGGGATGAGAAGCAATTCCAGCACGATCACCAGTCTGGTACGTTGATCCACTCCCACGGTTACTGTAAGTATCCTGCACATTCCCCGTAGAACTATCTTGCATTTTATTGGTTCCACCTGAAGTCCTGAATGGAAACAATAACATTCTCCTTTTCATAATCAAATCTTGGAAACACAATGAATCAAACTTTACTTGTCAGGCTGCTGCCCAGTCCTCCACTGACCAAACAACTTCAAATGTTCCTACCACGGCAAACATTTCATTTTATATATGCAGATCAGTTTACATTCTTCCAGACTACTTTTATATTATTCTCACAGATGTCTAATGTATATTTCAGAAATACGGAAAATACCGTTGCACTAATGTGTAACTTGTTGACAGCAGTAACATGGCTTGGTATAATGTTGTGATATTATTCCAATTGGCTGTGTGTCAATCAAGTTCAAAATTCAACAATAACCTATGTTGTTGAATGGAAGAGCCTTATTTCCCATCTAAGAACATAAACAGGCCTGCAACATGTTACATGATAATTCACAAACATTATTAGAATCACCATAATTATTTTAGACACTTTCAGAGCTGACAGCTGAAATAAATCTGCAAATGCAGACACACCATTCCCTTGAACTTTCCTTGTTTGAACCAGTGGCACTCTGCTACTGAAAAAGAAATAATACTTACCACAGCAAACATGTCAAGCAGGAATACCAAAAAAACTGTGACTGTACAAACATGATGGAACCTATACTCAACAATGCCTCTGAGACCTTTGATGAAAAATTCCAATAAAACAGACAAGGAGGAAGATTGCCTAATACAACAAATCCTAATTTCTTGCAATCAAGCACTCCAGAGGGTTTTCAACGTGATCAGTCAATGGACATGAAAAAAGAGTTTTACCAAGTGAAAATTCAAACTAGGGTGATTACACGACAACTCCCTCACATCCATTCTAAAATGTTTTCAAATGCAGACAATCAACAAATTAGAAGAAAAGGTCTCTCCATTAATGCAATCATAACATGACTGCAAAAGATGGACCACTGCATCCCATTTCAGTGACTCAACCTTTTATGTTTTCTTTTTTAGTTGTTACCATATGGTGCTGTTGGAGACCAACTGATATTACCAATAATAAATGGACACACATGACAATGTATTCCAGAATCTGATATCAGTAAATTTGTAAGAGCTGTTCCTGGCATTTATTGCTAAGATATATGATTTACCGGATGGCCTGAAACACTACTGAGTGACAAATAATCAAAAAAAGATCTTAACAACTGCATATGACAAAACAATGAACCATGTCATCTTACAGGCTCCAGTTTCTGTGGTTTTCAAACAACTACCCATACTTTGGTGACTCTATCAAAACTAGGGTACGTTTTTACTTTTGCAACGAAAATTACTGAACATTTTAACTAATTCTGTGGCCTCTACTTTCTGGATGGCATCACAAAATGAATGTCTCAAAAACAGGAACTTTTTTTTTAATATGAGATTAACTCATAACTCTTAAGAACCACATCCAAATATTCTTGTAATTGTCCCTCTTATCATTACTGAAGTTCACATCAAGAAACTACAGCAGAACTCCACTTATCTGGATTAATTGGGACGGGGCCATCCGGATATGCAGAAAATCCAGATAATTGGATTTTTCCTTGAAAATAGGTTATATTGGCAATTTGAATTCCTGCTCTTACTATTTACAATATGTGGCTGCATCTGAACATTCTGACAATGCCTGATTTGAAGTTCTAGAAGCTGTAACACTGCACTGTACTTGATCTGATAACCAATAATTTCAAGGCAAGTTAGTGATGTAGGATTATCGACAAATTTATCCAAAGGGCCAAGCCAATCTGGATAACCAGTGTTCCGATATGTGGAGTTCTACTGTATTTCTTGCCTCTTTAACCCTGCTTCCAAAACTCAAGAGAATGCTCTGTGCTGAAACTACTGCCATTTACACAAGCAAGAAAACTTCCAGTCCAATTTAAGAATAACTGTGGTAAAAAAGTGAATACATAAAAAAAAAAAATTTCAACAATGAAATTATACCAATGTTATCACAAAGAACATAACTGACATAAATGGATGACTGTAATAAAGATGCTATTACCTGTACACATCTGGCTGGGCATCAGTTTCTTCCGGTGGGGGTGGAGGAATAGATTTATCTGGTGGCGGCAGAGGTGGTGGGTTTGCCATATCTACAGCAGCAGGTCCTACTGCCACATTACTTTGAGCAGCCAGGGAATTTAATGATTCCTGATACTGCAAGAAAAAGACGTACTGGTGAACATAAAAAAGGCACCAATATTTCTAAACTTTTTAAACAATTATCCAAACTCCAGTAACAATACGCAAAATACGACCTGTTATTACGTGTTGGTTGAAAATGACTCAGAATTTAACAAATCAAAATGTTCTGAGACATAAAAAAATTGAGAAAATTCAAACACTGTATACAAGTAAAAACCATGTGTTTTAATTACAAGTTGACAATGGATACCATCCAAAAAAAAAAAGGAGACTGTTTCAGAACGATTTTAATTATTTTGCAATTTGTGTTGCCTATTAATTTCTTATGCTGAGGATAAGAAATGAGTATCAGGAAAGTGGAGTCAGTATAGTGACTAGCTAGGGCTGCATGGCCCGCGGATCAAATCCCTGTGGAGGGAAGATCTTCCACACCCATTTAGACCTGCCCTGGACCCAGCTTGCCTCATGTACAATGGGTACAAGGACTCCTTCATGCAATTAAAGTGGCCGGGGCATTGCATTGACCATCCACCCCTATCTAGTGCTGAGGTAAAAGGAAGAGTAGAGCTACATCTTTATTCCCGTTCTGGACCTTCATGGCCTGTTCTAGGGTGATTTTTACCTACGATAAGAAATGAGGACAACTGATTAAGTTGGGTTGGATTCTTCTTTCAGTCTATTTATTTATGGTTTATGTAATGGCGCAGCCAGCAGCTATGACTAGAGAGCACTGAATGGTACAATTATAATCAGCAAGTAATGAAATGGTAAGAACGCAGAAGAATGTGCCATGGCCTAATCTAAGGTACTATTCCAGCACCTGCCTGAAAGGACTGCAGAAAGCCATACACCTTTAGTCATAATAGCTGGCATTCTAGTCAAGATTAGAACTGAGCACCTCCTGAATACAATACAGACATGTTACCACTTGGGCCCAGAGATGAACAGCAGTAAACAGATCATGAAATGTGAAATTTAAACATTTTTTCCTGTAATCATGGCAGATAACATTCAACGACTGCTTGCTGAGTTCAAATTTCACTCAAATGCAATAACCTGAAAATTACTCACCATGGCATATGAGTATCAGAACTATAAATTCTTGTCTTAACTACTTCGGACTTATACCTAAAGTACATTTACGATCTTATGCAAATTACTTCACACATCATTGCAAATGCTGTACACATATTTTACCATAATCTAGTTATCAAAGTGGGATCACATTCATTTCTGTGTTCACACAAGCCTGTAACAAGACTGATACCTGTTCAACATTTCAGAACAAGCTACTATTTTACAGTCGCTAACTGTTATTCTCTGGTGGCACAGTTGGCTGAGGCACTGCACTACAAACCGGAAGGTCGCGGGTTTGATTCCCGATGGCGTCATTGGAAATTTTCAATGACATAATCCTTCTGGCTGCATATGGCCCTGGGGTTGACTCAGCCTCTAACAGAAATGAGTACCAGGAATATTTCCTGGGGGGGTAAAGGCAGCCGGTGCATAGGGCTGACAACCATACCACCTTCATGTGCTGACTGTCTTGAAATCTGGGAGCCTCAAACTCCTGGAACCCTCAGGGCCTGTCATGGAATTGCTTTACCTTTAATTGTTATTTCATGACCCTGCCCCAATCCACAGCAACACCTTGTTCACTATCAGACAATGCTTATTCAGTATTTAAAATAGTACCTTGTCACCGTACTGCTGCTGCCACTGCTGAAACTGCTGCTGCCATTGTTGCCACTGTTGCCATTGCTGATGCTCAACTACATTCCACTGCTGCTGAGTGTAGCTAGCCATATCCTGGCAAAAGGTAACATGGACTCTTTCACTTACTAAGTCACTTTTGTGGTGTTTAAAATAACATAAAAATTACAATTACCAAAAAAACCCTCAAATTAACCTGGACTTTAGTTATGATAAGAAATTAATTTCTGAAGTATATGATACAAAATTTCTTAGAAAATAAGTAGAAAGTACTTTGTTGTGGAAAATACATTTAGAACAAACTATGGAGAAATTAAGTGCAACTTGCTATGTGATGAGCGTAGCTTGTTATGTGATGCGATCAGTCAGGTCTTTCATGTCACAAGGAACACAGAAGATGGTTTACTATGCCTATTTTCATTCTATTCCTAACTATGAAATAATATTTTGGAGGAACTCTCCACTTAGTGTAGAAGTTTTCAACATACAATGAATATAATTAAAATCATGGTCAGATACAGCAGTAGCAGCCCATGTAGAGGACGTGGATATTCATTTAAAACCTTCAACATTTTACCTCTTCCATCACAACACATATTTTCTCTTCTTTTACGTGTGGCTAACAACAAGAGTAAATTGAAAATGAATTCCAATGTTTATCACATAAATACTGGATAAAGATTAAATTTTCACTAACCTGTATCATATTTATCATTATACCAAAAAGGCATCTACTCTTTTGGCATAAAGGTGTTTAATAATCTTCCACCAAGTATTAATGTCCAATTGATAATATAACCAATTTAAATGCGCATTAAAAATTATCTACCAGCTCATTCCTTCTACTCTGTATATGTATATTTTAATGTAAATAAAGAATCTTAAAATTATTATTTGTTATTAATATCAAGCTAATATTCTATAATGTTAACAAACTGTTGTACATAGCAATTTATGGTAACTTCTTATGACTTGTTCTGTAACAAAAGGTATTAACCTGTTTTGGATTCATGGAATGTAAACAAAAAAGTCATCAAAACTCTAAGCAGTTACACACAGGCACCATGCATATACTAACAATCATGATGTCTGATACCACATACTGTAACTAGACTGATGTTTCTGGGCAGCAATTAAAACACAGATTAGTCAGCAGGTATTTGATCATGTGACTACATAATTCAGCAGTTTTCTGCCAAGTCACTATTTCATTTCACGTAAGTCTGCAGTAAGCTTTTCACTGGTGCAGTATACTATTTTAAGGAAATAGCATTATCATAGAAACATTTCCTGTGACTTCAAACCGGAATGAAGAGGTTAAAAAACAGATCTGTTATCCACCACCTTCCATAACTGATATTAATGTGGAGATAATTACTGAAATGTGACAGTTACTCTCGAATGACAGCTTAGAGGACAGCCAAAAAAAAAGTGCAGTAAGGGAGAAACAGTGAGATTGATTTTGAAAAAAGCTATATCACGAAGACAGCTAGTAACCAAACTATATCAACCAATGACTGCAGTAAGCACATGACATTTCTCAGGCTTTGCAGTAAATACTGTTGCAGAAACTCAATATTCCGAACATGACAGCAACTGGACTTGAGGCTTCCAGTACACCCCAGAAATATATGGAAAGACAAACTCCAAATCTCCCAACAACAAAAAAGCATTACAAGTACAAAATGCAGGAAATAAAACTGTGCGGTTATGCTATTTTGGTATAAAAAATAAATTAACCATTATGAATTTGCTACTCCAAAACAGCCATCCAAGCATTCCATCATCACATTTTGGAACGTTTGTGGCAATATATTCACAAAAATGACAAATACTGAGCACTGTAACTTCTTAATTAATACACATAACCAACCATGTAACAAAAATCACTACTACCCCTCAGACCTGTTCATTTTTTTATTAAAAAAATTTCAAGTGTAAAGTTCCTTATATCAGTCCAGTACAATACAAGTCACTCCTTAGATTTGGAAACATGCATAGACACTAAAACAAGAGCAGTGAAAAAAAAAAGGCACACTGACGAAGATATTGTATATAACACAGAGGAAGAAGGGTGCTTACAAAACATATAAGAAATAGCAAGAAAGGAAAATCTCAAGTGTGGAATGTACTGCATTTGACACCATAATGATAAAATGTATTATCACACAACAGATCTCACTTATTTAGTCACCAGTGACAGTGATATGAATACAATTCTTCAAAGACTGGGTTACAGAAAGCAACTTACTGGAGTGGCAGATGCCATTGCTGGCCCAGCTCCATAATACTGATAACTTATTGGATAAGCTGCTGGTGGTGCAGCAACTGCTGCTGTTGCTGGAGGGGCTGCAGCTGCTGTGGATTGGTACCCTGCTACAGCAAAGCCTGCTGCTGTTGCCTGGTTACCCCACTGATTCCAAGCTTGCATCCTTTCCAGTTATGGTGTCCCAAATTAACACATTTACTCCTGTAAGATTCAGTCACCAAATTAGTAATAATATCAAGTGTTCCAATCAGTACCACCAACACCACCAATACACAATTGTTCACCGTTTGAGTAGGAAGGTACACTGTGCAAACTGGTCTGAACCTTCTACTGGCATACAAGCCACACTTCAGAGCCATGTCAATAAAATTTCCTCCAACCATTCACTGAGACAACTAAACAGACATTTTGGTATTCAATGTGTTCACTCCTGCAGAAGAGCAGTTTTGTACCACAGTCATTTGTAAACTTGGATCTCCAAACAAGCAAATTAACCAGCTGAATGATGAAGCAAAAAGCAAGCACACTAGCAAGCACGCTAGCAAACAACCAACCAACCAACCAACATGGAGTCATTCTGGAAAACATAGTAGTTACTCAGTCAAGAAATTTCCCATATATTATTGAACCAGAAGGATCATTACTGCGTTCACAACAGCCCACCACCAGTATTTGCACAGGCAACATGCATCCAGTTACCTTCCAACCCCATTCCCTTAAGAATCATTTTGATATTATCCAGCCATCTGTGCCCAGGTCTTCCAAAATAATTTTCCTTCAGATTTTCCCACCAAAATTTGTACACTTTCTCCCAAATATGTCACATGACCCCTTGCCTGTGTTATTAACCTTAACTTAATCACCCTATTATTATGAAGGTCAGTATGAAAGTAAGGTCCCATTTTTTCTAAACTATAATTACAATTATAAAGAAATTTACATATATCATGGATATATCATTAGAACGTTTATTACTTTTCCACAAGTTTCCTTCAGTGTCAACTGATTTTTTTTCACCTTTGTGTGAGATGCTGAATGTTGGTCAAGGAAAACTCTTTTCTGAAGCATCCAAACTTTTCATGCATGCTGTGTTCCAATTGGCTGTCGTCCACAAAATGGAATTCTCAAAGTCAACATTCAGGAGGCTCAAAAGATAGAAGTCAGAGAATGCTAAATCAGGAATGTAAGAAGGATGATGGTGAACACATTCAAGGTGCAGACTTCTGCAAGTGAAGTAATAGCTAGTATCTTCTGGGACAGTGAAGGAATTTTTTCAATGTTATTCTTGAACAGAAGTGCCACAATGAATTCAGAGCAATATGTGCACACATTAAAGAAGTTAAAACAATGACTTTGAAGGGTTCAGTCAAACATGAAGACAAATCAACTGCTCATCCACCCTCAGTTCTGACTTAGAACTCTGACTTCCATATTTTCGGACCCCTGAAGGATGTACTAGGATGCTGTTTTGTGGATGACAATGAGCTCAAACATGGTGTGCACAAAGAGCTCTGATGCTTCAGCAAAGAGGTTTACATGACCAGTATACAGCATCTCAGACAAAAGTGGAAAAAAGTGTGTTCATAATGAACAAGAGTTTGTGGAAAAATAAACTCAACTTTGTGAAGGACACACCCATGGTATATGTAAATTTCATTACTGCAATTTTAGTTTCTGAGAAAAAATAGGACACATTATTATGTACTGCCTCTCACATTTTTTGATGGGCACAAAACATGAAGATCTTCATTATGCAATTTTCTGCACCCTCATGTTACTTCAAAATCTCTTAGGTCCAAACAAAAAAGCAAACAAACTAAATACAATTCCTGTGGAAAAAAATACATAACATTGTGACCTGGCACATTAGACTGATCACACCTTGTTCTGAAACACACCATTACTTCATTAACTGTTCCACCACAAATGAACAGCAAAATAATCTGCAGTGGGACTCAGTATTGTAGGATTTATGCTTACTCTGAGACTAAATACATGAAAATGTCATCATACACAGCTCACGGGTAAAATAAGCAAGCCATACATGAAATAGAATCTTAATTTTTAAAATGAAACAACCAGTGTATCATAAAATCATAATATACTAAAGCAAAGAATAAAACAGTTACCTTTCCTGTTGTAGATGAGTATCAGTAGGGTATCTTCAAATTAATTCCACAACCTTGACTTCAGTAAAAAGTGCTAATGCTCCTCTCTCAAACATTCCTCCTGCACCTTGTAGGGCATCAAGACTGCTGCGATATCGATATTACTGAACAGCTGAACTCAGTAAGCAAACCTAATATAAGAAGGATTGGCACACAAACATATAGTCGCATAAAAACACACTCAAAATGTGCACACAAGATCATGGTATATCTAACATACTCTTTCATTGCACTAACCAATGGCAAAGAAGAAAAATATTAATGGTATCCAAGTACATAGCAACACACAAATAACATAAAACATTTGTTTTACAATTTAAGAAACACAATTGCCATTTCATTACAGTAAATTCTTCTTCTGAAGAAAAATATTCTTTCATTCTAATCATTGCAAATACAAGAATATTCAAACAGTAACAGATCCATGATAACAATGTACAACAAAAGCCCTAGTTCAGTGCACACTACATGAAAGGTGTGGAACTAGTTTCTGTCTGGGACATTATATGGCTCTCATGCAGCACTTGGAAAGAAACTCTGCTAGGCACAGGCAGAGTAGAATCTGCTGCTGCATCTGCTGTTCACAGTTTGCCTCTCTCAGAGGCAGTACCCTTTGCAGTAGGTTGAGTGTTTTACCCTCTTTCAAAGACCAAAGCAAGTACATCAAGTTCTGCTTCAAACTAAGCAGAAATGCAACACAAGACTAGAGGATGTTAAACTTCATCTCTAGAAGGAAACAATCAGCATAACTAAAACATGTTATTGGTTCTGCTAATTAAAAAGTGAAGTGACAGTATACAAGGTCTGAGATTCTCAGGATGGTGTTGATGAAGATACCAGTCTTCTTGAATATGATGGTGTGTAGAGAGATACCAACACACCCATACTTATGTAAATATGTACATACATACATACATACCATATACAGTGTAACAGCCATACATATTGCATGTTATCGATCATCGTAAACACAAAAAATAGACATTCACTACAAAAGATGTACTTATGAAAATGATGACAAAAAATTTCATATGTCTAAATGTGTGTAACTTATAACGTCATAAATAGAGGTGTGTCTATATACAAGTTCCAACATTTCTGATACGCTTGTTGCCTCAGTTTTCAGGGCAAGGCAGTTGGTTCTTGGACCACCCTGAAGATGAAAGCAGCACACTCCTCTGAAATGCTGGTATCTATACATAAAAACATCAATCTAAACTGCATCACATCCAACATACTGGAATCTTCATACAGACAACAGATGGCATCTTGGCACAACACCTGAACATGCAACAGACCATCACAGTATGTGTGCCACACCCACTCACTGACAAGGAAGACAGAATAATATCGATGGGTAACAACCTTCAGGAAGAACTTAAGAGACCCACAATTCTGTTTCATTTTTCTGACTCAAGTTACAACTGAAGGAGGGGGGCAGATGCAACCACTGTTCAAGAGTAATGGAAGGTTGCACATGTCTATTTCATAATAGTGTTAGTGATAGAGAACTGTACAACTTCAAACATCCATACTATCCGTGTATAAGACATACTATCATTAAATAAACAGGAAATGGTAGAGATGCCCACAAAGCTTCAACATGTGCTGCTAGATGCCAGCAGATTTCAAATGTGGACATGTGGCGGCACTGCAGTCGCGAGATGAAGTCACCAGCAGAAAAGTTGTTTTGTGTACTCTAGCATCACAGAACTTGAATCAGCTAAATTGAATTGCATACCAAAAAACACCAGTTGTAGGCTTCAAGCAGTATAATTAGTTTGTGGGGACTAGCTACATTTGCAAGGGCAAGAGTACTAAATGTCTCGGCACAGGCCAACAGTAGAATACCTGCAGCCAACCTACTTGGAGTCAAAGTTCTTCAAACAATGGGGTGAGTGGAAACCTTACACTTCCCACAGAACTGTCTTGGCACATTCTACGGAGGTGGTTCAATGTGCCTTCCTCTAATAACGAATACAATGTAATGCAAAATATGCATTTCTAAAACGTAATGCATTACTGGATATTAACACAGACAAACCAGTTCCACCACACTGTAGTTATTTAATAACTGAACGCAAAGGCACAGTGAGTCACAGTGGCAGAACAGCACTTCACTTTTATACTGCTGTTTTGTAAATGTAATACACAGGTATATGAGATTTCGTTATTATTTTTTACAGGGGAATGTGATTCAGGTCGAAAGTCACCAGAACCTATTCTTCAAAACAGATTCCTAGATGGTCATAGAGAGCATTACAGTAACAGCGTGCAAGTGCAGAACTACGAAACCAAAAACCTGTCATTTATAATACACTTCTAAAACCACCCAACCAATATACTATATCTTGCAGATTCTGTATAGTTAAGGTAAACTGTACTGACCATTCAATACACACTTGATGTCAACTCCATTAACATGCTATATACATAAACCTGAATTCAAAACATGTCCAAGGAGATCAACAATCCAGCTGAAGCAAACTCTCTCCACATGTACCTTCTGTAGATTTCAAGCACATTCAGCAGCAAAAAAAGCACCCAATTGTGGTGTATTGGTATTTGTCACCTTGATGGTAAGACGAAATTAACTCAACCAATGTACAATATACAACACGCCAAATTATATGTACTTTGGAAACCCATACCATAAAACATTTCAGTAAGCAATTTTGCAACTTTAAAAACTTACCTTTTCTCAGTTGCATTGAACACATAAAAATGAAAAACAAACAGCTGTGAAAAAGGAGTGAAAAGAAAAAATGTGTAGAACTTTAGGGAGAAAGGTCATTCGGCATCTACCGAGACTACACTTAGAAAAACTTGAACTCATCTCTCTTACTCGCTTGTTCTCTCTTGCTCTCACACACATATACAGGACAATTCAGAACTCTTTTACTAATTTGCTAAGCATCATCATTTCTTTGGCATTAAACTGCTCTATTAATGTAATGTACACAGTCAATTGCCTACAAACTCCCTCAAAATAATGAGCGCTGGTATAGCATAGCCAGAAAAATGTCTGTGCTATTAGGTAGACAACCGAGAAATCATGGTTTCGATTCAATAATACACTATGAAAATTAGGTACTTAAATTCAAAATTTTTTCACACTGTTAAAAAAAGACACAGAAGTTAGCAATTAAATGAACTGTAAAAACAAAGAACAAGTTCACTTTGCAATTTGCACACAGCCTTACCTTAATGATCAATAACACAATTCTCAACAAAAGCACTCGAAGTGTGCTGATTGGTCACAACGTTCATTCACAGAATTAAACCAGATGCTATTTATGTCCATTTGAATGAAAAAAATTACCAAATTAACTCTTGGGGTGGCATTAAAGAATGTGTCTTGTCCATGCGCTGTTTATGTACAAGGTCTATCATACCCATGCACTTTAAATCAAGCAGTCAGATGGCAGGGCAACAGAAGGAGATTAGACGATAGTTATGACGGCACACATGTTATGTCCTATTAGTGACTTCTTCAAAATCACCATTTATGCATGTATTACATTAAAAATAATCTGTATTTCATTCTCTGATGAATCGTTTGTAAATATTCCCAAATATGTAGCCAGCATATCAAAGAATGTACCTTAAAATGAATCAAAATCACATGTCTCAAAACTTACATAAGGCAAATTCCACATACTGAGTCTCGGCAAATTCTGCTGGTCTTGAAACATAAAATAAAAACTTTACTTACGCCCTTATATAAAGTGGGCCTTAAAATACACATAAATGAAACAAAGAGATGGCAATAAACTTACAATGGAAATGCCGTATAATAAATTTCATCTAAATCTGTTAAAAGAATGCAATACACATGTACAAAAGTTCAGTGCAACATTAAAAAAAATTACACATGGTAATACCGATACAACAGAAATGCTGTATATTAGCCTTTAAATGACTGGGTTGGTATTTAAATTTTAACGCCTGGTTTATGAGGATTATTTGAACAGAAAACAATGAAATCATGGAATAAATTGCATTTCATGGAAAATAAAATAGAGATCTTTAACGTGCAGTAAACACCCTTTTGCCTAAATATACGAAACATATTTCTAGAAGTGTTTCATGTGTTTGAATTAAGTACAGTCTCCATCTGTGAAAACTCTAAAAATAAATGTCAAAGTATTTGACCTCAAGTAAAGGCACCCTTCAAATGTACCAATTCAACCAAAATTATAAGTTTGTATTTACATGTTTCCTTCCCAGGCACCTAAAAATTCCCTGGAATTTTAAGCTGCACAAAAGGGAATCTGTAAAACAGGACTAATGGACCAAAATACGTTGTTTCAGTCCACCACACTATGAGTGATAACAATTTATTGGGTACTTTGAAGAAATGTTTATGTGCAAATGCACTGCCAAACATGACAAAACAGGCAATCTCTAACACCCCATCTGCCCCTGTAATTCATGCAAACATGCGTTTGTCTAATACAAACATATGTATTAAGCTGCGCTTCAAGCTTCGGTACACTGCACTTGAAATACGCGGAATGTTCAAAATGTTTCTGGTGAAAATTCCATAGGGAGAACAGAAAGCTAAGTGCCTTTCTCAATTCAAACATGGGGAAACTCCACATAAAGTTCATAAGCATTCAGGTGATCAGTGCATTGTTCACCGGTAACTTATTCCTCCAGGCCGAACGGATAACCAGGGTGGCTACCATGAGGCACTGCAATGACTCAGGAAGCCAGGCTACCCAATACATCTGGAATAATTGAAACACCAAGCCTGATTCACCATGATGTTGTGTTCATGCACACTGCTTTGTCAGTCCTGCAATTTTTTGGCCACTGAAAACAGCTGTGGTCCCCCACCCTCCTTACCAGCCTCATTTGGCCCATTATTACTTTTTGTTTCTACATGTAAAACTGCAGCTATGAGAGCACAGTTTCCAGCATGTTCCTGAAATTCACAAACACTCATTCACCTCCACACATGCACTTCAGAAAGTAAGTTCCTTCCGTGCTTCTGGTAGTAGCAGATACGTTGGACCTATTCCATAAGCTCAGAAAGGGACTACTGTAGAGGGGACAAAAATAACCAATAATAAAGAGAAGTATATATTATGTTATCAGCGAAGTCTGGGAACTTTTGAATATATCTTTATATATTCAGTCCAAATAATGAAAATCTGCAGACTTCATTAACTGGTATGTCTAAAATTTTACATTCTAACTACTCATACTGTATATAAATATTGTGTTTTCTATGTCCCTAGCATGGATTTGACCCACTGGTGATTTATATACTTCGTAGTACTCCTTGGAAGGGTAATCAGTCCATCACAGGCTGCCCACCCCTCCATATGGAACAACATAAGACTGCAGAAAGGGCACACATATCAAAACAACCCTGTCCAAAACAGAAACGAATCTGTGATATCATGTAACAAGCTCATCATACTGTTCAACTATAACTCAGAATTTCATTAGTCATTATTAAAACCAACTGGAATCCTTTAACTCTGCATGCTCATACTGTAAGTATGTACTTTTATTGCTGGATTGAGCACTGCAGAGTGAGCAGCAATTGGTTATGAAGCAACAATGTTGCCCATGCAATGGTGAGCAGTTCAGCAATATAAAATACTCTCTGCAGCTTCAAAGAAACAAATCTTCAACTATATGTAACATATTGTTCTTGAATTTAATATTATCCATGTTCCATGCAGTAAGACAGGTCTCACTGTACAATCCAACAACAACACTATAATTACATATAATAATATACAAACATGTGGTAGTCCTACATTTTGGGCTTTCACAGCCACCTTCAAGGACGTACTCGACAAAAGAAATGGCGAGTTAAGTCATAGTAGTGCAAGAGTACAGTTAAAACATGAATGTTAAAATGATTAAAAAGAATAAAAATGTGGTACAAAATGTTTATCATAATAGTTTTTTGACTGCATACAAGCATCTATTGCAGAAATTCATCTTCATTTTCAGGGATACATCCTGATAATGTCAAAATACTAAAATGTATTAATATATATATATATATATATACAAAGATCTATTGTGGGAGGAAAAAAGTGATGAGTATACCTGTACACATCCTGTGTCCCTTGTGGTTGTTTATGTCACCACGGATGAATGAGCACTGTGGGTATATCAGAATGGGTAGTAAATGGAATCCCTCAGTTTTCAACAAACGTCTGCTTCAACTGAACATTATATAGCAGTTTGAACAGTGGGTTGTCTTCAGACATGCTATTGCTCATGAATATGGTATTGGTACAATGAGATGAATAAACTTTCTGTACAATTCACATGCATTCCTTACTTTGTTGGTTTTATTAGCTCCATCATTTTGTTTATGGGTCCATATTCATGTTGTTGGTTTAGAATATGTACAGCACATGCAAAGTGAATGGAGGGTTATTAATTTTAATGTATCTCTCAGTATTCTTGCAAATGGAGTTGAAGTCCTCATAGTATTTGTTACAGTGCTGCATTTTATTAGGTATATACTATGTCTTTTACATTTATCTTGTTCTTTTTTGCATTGTAAAGAAAAACACAGATATGAAGATGGCTGGAAAAGGCTGAAACATGTAGTACTACCACATCTGTATATTATTGTCAGAGCAGTTACTGAAATATATACTGTGAAAGTGTTCTTGCTTATTTACTTTATACAGAAGCTCTCAATGTATCAACAGTTTCAACTCCAGTTCCAATGATATGAAATGAATATTGATCTGCTACACACAACTGTTTCAGAAGTTCTCAATCCCTTAACCCTATGGAGCCGGAATTAAATCCTCTCCTCCCCCCCCCCCCCCCCCCCCCCCCCCCCCTCCGTCGCCCCCATGCACCGATCCCCGCCCCAACAAAACTCCCACTCATCTGAGCGAGGCGACTGGGAGAGGA
>Ga0123354_10002474_pt1 | contig 24451 bp, 13 predicted proteins | sample TergutLab28metaG_2_FD_97872 | JGI IMG/M metagenome (GOLD analysis project Ga0123354, IMG submission 97872) | Labiotermes labralis P4 segment gut microbial communities from Petit-Saut dam, French Guiana - Lab288 P4 | ecosystem: Host-associated > Arthropoda: Insects > Digestive system > Gut ... | reverse complement strand
TCAACAGCGTATTCCCACACAACATGACATGCTGCCACAACACCATGTTTACAGAAACGAATTAAATTGCGAATGTTATAATATAACTTTAGCAAGGAGAAACATAGCTCCCTGATGATGATCCAAAAAATATCGAAACATGTCGGAGTGATTTAATTGTTTTTAAGTGTTTTATGCTGAATTTATGTAGGTGCAATTCATGGTTAATAATTGACGTGATTCTACGAAATGCACGGTGCAACAATAAGGTTTATACTGAACTTAAAGAGTTCAAAATATCATTTCTATAGTAAAACCAACTAGATACACCCATGTACCAGATTTATTTTATTTTGGAATGACACTCTACATGTTTCGGGCGGTCTTTCCGTCCATCATCAGGAGTCCAAGACTGCACATACAGCAACAGGCATACGATAATGTCAAACAGATACTGCTGTCTGCTTGCTAGCAGACAGCAGTATCTGTTTGACAAATGGCTGTTGCTGTATGTGCAGTCTTGGACTCCTGATGATGGACGGAAAGACCGTCCGAAACATGTAGAGTGTCATTCCAAAATAAATCTGGTACATGGGTGTATCTAGTTGGTTTTACTATAGAAATGATATTACGATGCACGGCCCTATGAATGTCAAACTCAAATTATCACTTCTCGCATGTGTGCTGTACGGACTGCCAATCTTACCTTCCTTAATTTTACCACCACAACAGAGCGAGGTCTGAGGGTCGGGGCCTGGGGCCTGGGGCCTGGACCTGGTAGCACAGATATTCTTCGGGTTAGGGCCGAGTACGGGCCTGGTTCAAATGATACCAATCAAACGTTACACAAAACATCACGGGTGTTTTCGATCCATTCTTTGCGGAAAAAAAACAGCATAAAGAGATATAACGTTACTTCCGTTGCGTGAAATGACCAATCAGTTACGACGGGTCTCCACCTGAACGTCCATATAATGTGATGATTTAGACAACAGCCTGTCACTTGACCCTGTCCTAGGCCAGTCCAACATCTTCCCATTCCACTTCTTCAAATCCATTTTAATATTATCCTACCATCTACGCTTAGATATTCCAATCTGTTCCCTCCCTTAGGTTACCTACAACGAAACTTTTTCTTCATACCCAACATGTCACATGCCCTACCCATCTCATCCTCACTTTACAGCGTCGTTGAATAAATCGTAACAAACATATAAAAATAATTAATACAAGAAAGATTACTTCCGTCACTTCGAGATTAACATACTGCAGACAGGCCACGCAATAGGCCTGATGCCATACCTAGTTAATATGGCCCACGGCTCTTTGCTCTAAATTCAAACAGCTACTTGCTGACTGAACTAACCTTCGACTAATGCAGCCGCTCTCTCGTTTACGGGCAGACAAACACATGCACAAAGCGCCCACCCGAAGTTACGTGACACACACACACACACACACACACACACGACATGGTATTGAGACCCACCAGTTACGGCTATTGGACAACCTCTGACACACAGATATGACAGTAGATCTTGTCAGTTCCAGTACTAAATTCTGTAACGCAACGATGATGATGATGGTAATAGAAAGAAAAGAGATGTACCTGATTGGTGCGGCAATTCCACTAACCAATTACAGCTGAGTGGCTATTACAGGCATCGCCAGACTTCACACTAAATAAGACGCAATATACGCATAAACGTAACACTCAGGCGCACTCGCGTAACCACCGTTGCCGTGGAAAAGCGACAACAAGTATTACATATTGTGTGTGTGTGTCTGTAGCCTTAGTTATCCTACATGCAATGCGCATGCGCCATTTTGTCATCTGTAGCCTGTACAGCTGCACTATATTTTTCCACATTATCTCATAAACGGCACGATTTTCGATAAGTAAAATTTACTGAACATAAAATATGTGTTTTGATTTGCTCTACAACCTTGAACTGAAGCGTTTCTCATTCTAAGAAGAAATGAGCGAGATATGATCAAAAACGTACGTTGGTCTTTATATAAAGCACCAGTTGTTCTCGACAGATTTTAACGAAGCTTGAACCTTTCTCGACAAATTTTTTAAAAACACCCGAACATCAAATGTCATGAAAATCCGTCCAGTGGGAGCCGAACTATTCGTGCTAACAGACAGACAGACAGACAGACACATGACGAAGCTAAGAGTCGCTTTCTGCAATTTTGAGAACGCGTCTAAAAAAACTCAGCAGACCATGCAATATTAATATGATACTATAATTATAATCACAATAATAATAATAATAATAATTTTAAAACTTGTAAACAGCCGTTATATTTTACACATATCTTCACTACAAGTGAACAAGGAATGAACGGACATGATGAACCACAACAGAGCTACAAATTAACTTTAAGTGGTCGACGCATGCACGTCCTGTACACCTCTAAATGTTGCCCATATAGAACCTCCTGGCAAACACGTTCGGACTTACATGTTAAATGCTTCGACCTTCGGCCACTGTAACGTTCAGACCAACTTGATATGACCAAGTGATAGGTCAATGAACAGGCCTAATCGTACCTGACGCACAGCACAGACGAACATGCCAATAAAACGCACGCAGCTTGAATTAAGAAGGCTGCTTGAGCTGATCTTTCCGAGTCACACTGCGCACACTCTTGGCTGAGGAAACGTACAGGAAGCTACAGGCCATCCAACATGTTTCGGTAGGTGGAGCGAACAGCGTTCATAAAGTGAATGGACATCCTCGCTAAGCATACACGAGTGCGATCGGGGAACGGCAAGCTGTAGAGAACAGAAGTTCGAATATCAAAGTACGTACAACATTGTGACGTAAGGAATGAGGCGCGGAGCACGAGTAGACCTACTGTTTCGGGAAAATTCTTTTGATGGATTTCAGTTCCCTCTGCAGAGATCTTAGCAGCGCTAGCAAACAGTTCGTTCAGGGTGGCGTCCCTTGTCAGTTAAACCATTCTTGCTAACTAAACCCGGGCCTGGAGTGTTGAAATTTTAACTGTATGCGATTACGTTAACGTGTCTGGTGATCTTGGCCAAAGGCCTTCACATGTTCATCCTTTTAATCCTAGTGGATTACTTTGGGTTTTACCAGGTTCAAGATACCAAAAATCCGCACTCAATCCACAAAGTGCATCTGTATAATTTTGTGATTCTCAGAACAAGCAGTACTTCCCTACTACACAGTACTGAGTGGTTTTAATTACCGAAACGAAGTGTTTACTGCGCGGTACGAACTGGCTATTTAAATAGTGTGTGTCCCACTCGCTACTGAACCCGGCATTTCTTTAATAATTCTAACACCAATGAAGATATTGCAACGAAATCTGAACAGGAATACGTTCGTTGTGTGAGAAATGAAGAGGAATGTGTCTGTAGTCCGCTTCAAATTTAGTTGTAATATACTCATTAGTGGTAAAATTGTTAAAGAAATGCCGGCTTCGGTAGCGAGCGGGACACGCTGTATAATTCCTTTATATTTCCGTAATAATTAGGCTCGGGTTCGATCCCATGTCCATGTGACATTTGTGGCGGACAATGTGGAATCGGGGCAGGTTTTCTTCGATGATCCACACTCATCTTCACACACACGTTGATCCCACCAGAAGGGCAAAAGACGGCACCCTGGAACCTTCCAAAATAGAAATGCTCTTTCGTAAATCGGGGAACACTGGACAGAAGAGTATCTTCACTTTTTTGTGTCGTACTTACACGGTTAATGGCTGTAGCTGTTGAAGGGAAGAAGACCCCCACCCCCCTCTGGCAATAAGTGGGAAGAAACATTTGTTTGGATGTATGTCTGGGAACTGAACCCAGAAAGAGACTGTGTTAGCAATGGCTGACGGCTAATAATACTGTAAGGGGTGGAGGAAGGTAGGACCACTTCCATTACACGAATTGGTAACGAAATTCGCCAATCCGCCAGTTCATTACCCAAGAGAAAAAAGTCCGCGAATCCCGTCCACTACTTTCACCCCAATTCTTTAACATCCAGTTCGTACTGTCTTCCAACCATGTGCAATTCTGCAGTTCTGTCTTTCACATTTCGGGATAAAATTCTATGAACATTCACACCTTTATTTCTTGATTACTTCAGGGCTGGGCAACACGTGGGTAGTGCTCTACAAGTGGGCCGTCGAAGCATGACAGAATAGAAATATTTTGGTTACTTATAAGCTAGGTAAACCTGCAAATACGTGCCATTTCTATCTGATTTGACAACACTATAAACGGGCCTGCATGTAACTTGGCCGGACTCCTTGGAAGTGCAGTGTCAACGAATTGTCACGTACACACTCCAAACCAATGGGCAGCTCCTAAAACTTACCGTAGCGTTGCGGGATTTTATTCTTGAAATTAATAGGTTTTTTAAGTGTTCTACGGAGTTTTGGTTTTAATTACGTTTTATTGTACTATTTAAAACGGAAGGACAGCAAACAGGCGCCAGGTCGTGCATAAACAAGCCAGATTTGTACTTTTTAACATGTCTGGCTATTTCAAGCGGGAAGGAGACAGAGGTCGCCAAATTCAAGGTGTTGCCAAGCCGATGCTTGCGCTGTTGGACTGAGCACTGTTCTTTGTTAAAGAAGGGAAATCTTCGCTTAATACAGACAGATGCGAGAATTTTGAATAGCTGGATGATAAACTGCAAAAACGTTCGAAGAACGTGAAGTGCATTGCATAGTACATTTTTTATCAGCCTGTCTTCATGGTGACGCAAATAAATTTAAAATATTCCTCCTGCCTCAAGGACGACCTCTTGGACATGTGATGCACAGCTTCGTTTTATTACTCTTGTTTTTGGGGTAGGGGGGTGTGTGTGTGGAACGGTTCGCAAGTTTACGAAAACCATCTGTCTGTGTGTCCGCCCGTCCGCATGAAATAGCTTGGATTCCCAGTGGACAGATTTTCATGAAATTTAATTTTCGAACATTTTTCGAAAACCTGCCCAGAAAATTAAGTTTCATTAAAATCTGACAAGAACACTGGGTAGTTTACACGAAGACCAACTGACATTTTAGATCATTTCTCGCTCAATTCTTTTTAAACAAAAGTTGTAGAGAAACTCAAAACACACATTTTAGGTTCAATAATTTTTTTTCTAAAATCTTGCCGTTTATAAGATAATGTTGAAGAGTATCGTAGAGCAAGGCAGGTCACAGATGACAATTTGGGGCATTAGTATCGTATGCTGGATATTAAGGCTACAAACACACCGTCAGAATATGTAATATTTATTGCTTTTCCACCGCAACAATGGTTGCAAGAAAGCGCCTCGATTTTACGTTATACGTAAATAGTCTGTCATCTTTTTAATACGTTTGTATTCTTAAATTTCACGTTAGTAAAATTTTGTACTATGTGTTCAGCAGTGTGCATTATAAAAGAAAAATTAACTCAGTCTAACGATGAATTTAGGTTACAAAAATTGTTTTTATTGTTGTTGTAAGTAGTATACACTACGAAAACCCACATTAAAGTAAATATGTATATTCAGAAGGACGTTATAGGAAATTCCGAATTAGCACTTCCAAAGCAAAAGCTTGCCAAGACCTTAATGTGGGCCACGACCACTTGTTTCAAAACACTCAAGTCAACGTTCGTGATCATCTTGCCACCGCACTCGACGTTCCGTAACCTCTCCAGAGTAAAGAATGCCTTCAATAGCACAATGGCCATATTTATCATATACGCGATACCGAAGCTGGAATTGCTTCCCCGTCAGGAATAGATTCTGACAAACAGAACAAGATACGTGGACGGGCTGTGTTAGTGCCGCAGTATGTCTGCATGGCTCGAACATCACAGATAATATCGGTTAAATTTATATTTCTGTGTAGACTGCGCAGAATATGACGCATAACATCCCACTAACTATTGCGGAAATTTATTCCAATGAGACAGAAGCTTTTAATTTAATTTCCAGCACAAAACAAACAAGCGGAGAATCAGAACAAAAACAGCAGAATTTACCTGCGAGCGTTTCCGTTATCCCCATCCGAATCATCGAACAACGGCGACTGGGCTGTCCAGTAACTCCCCCAGCCAGCCTCCTTCAGTAGTACCTAGCTCCATGCACCATTATCATAGTCAATCTTAAATTACATACCATTTTCAGGAGCGTTCGCAATATTGTGAAAAGCGTCTATTAGCCTCGTCATGTCTGTCTGTCCATCCGCCTGTTCGCATAGAACTCGGCCCCCACTGTATGGATTTTCATGAAATTTGATATTTGAGTACTTCACGAAAATCTAAGTTCCATTAAAATCTGACAAAAACAATGGATACCTTACAGGAAGACCTTTGTAAATTTATGATAATATTTGGCTTAAAATCTTCTAAGAATGAGAAATATTTCAGACTAAAGTAGTAGAGAACACACATTTTATGTTCAATAACTCCCCCTCCCCCACCCCTCTAAAATCTTATGGTTAATGAGAAAACGTGGAAAAATACTGTACAGTCGGGCTGGCCATAGACGACAAAATGGCGCATGTGCTTTGCATGTTGTATATCTAAGGCTACACACACAACATGTAACACTCGTTGCTTTTGTACTGCAAGAGTGGTTGCACGAACGCGCCTCGACGTTACGTCATACGTACATTACATGTCTTGTTATGTTCTAATGTATTGTTACGTTGCGTGAGACTGGCTCACGCAACATAACACACGACGCAGACCCACAGTCAGGCGCATTCTCAGCGACATGCTGCCACAGCACCAAGTTAATACAGGGAAATTAATCAGTGAGTGTTTTTAAATATGTGACTTTAGCAAGGAACAGTGTAGCTCCCTGATAATGATCTTAGGATCGAAACATATTGGAGCGATTTTAAGTGTTTTAATGTAAAAATTTTATGTATGTGCATTAGTTGGTGTGCTGATTAAAATAAGTTTCCTCATTTCATACGTCACCGCGGACAACACACGGGTTAAGCGGGCCTGATTTAGGAGGTCCAAAGCTGCGAAGTGTAATTCTAAATTTAAAGAGGCTAGACACACTAATTCTGAGGTTTTTAACATTCTTTGTGCCACGGGCCCTTCCAGGGTCTGGTGAAACCTACGGACCCCTTTTCAGAAAAACGTATTTAAATGCACAATATAAAATACACAGATAAAGAATCCGTATCTATGCATTACAATCTATATTACAGATTGTAAAGCAATCCGTATTATAGATTGCATTACAAAAGAAACGAACTACGCTCAAATACTGTTTTCAGAATATTAAAAAATAGCAAATATGTAATATGGTAATATATGTGCTTCTTTGTTAATCCATTATTTCAATAGGAAGACAAATAAATTTAATAGACAAGCAAGTTCAAATTCAGTTTCATTTCCTTAAAAAGACATTTCAGGGCGAAGGCAAATGTATTCTCCTTTCACTTTTTAAGGCTACAGTAATTACAGATGGTGAGATTTACTGAAGTTAACAAACTTTTTGGAGTATTAGAGGCCATAAATTACTTTGTTGCCTACATTCAATATTGAATAAAAATATCAATTTCAGTTACAGCGGGTAGTTCAGTCGGTATAGCGACTGGCTACGGGCTGGACGGTCCGGGGATCGAATCCCGGTGGGGGCGAGATTTTCCGCAACTGTCTAGACCGGCCCTGGGGCCCACCCAGTCTCCTGCACAATGGATACCGCGTCTTTCCCGGGAGTAAAAAGTGGCCGGGGCGTGACGCTGACCCCTCACCCCCTTCTAGTGCCTGGTAAAGAAAGAGTAGAGCTATACCTATACGCCCTCCATGGGCCGTACGGCCTGTACAGAGCCTCAGTGCCTGTACAAGGGTGCACTTTACCTTACTTTAGCTTTTACATTAGTGAAAATAAAGTTGCAATTTTTTTCCCTTTCCAAGTTCACGGACCCCCTAAGATCTATCCACGGATCCCGGGTTCCGTGGACCCCAGGTTAACAACGGCTGGCCTAATCCGAAAACGTCAAGCTGAATCGAAAGGGTCTGTATCAACAGGCCCGACTGATCAACACGCCGCGGCTTCTTCGCGGACAGCATGCGCATGGACATAGGGGCTTTGTACAGCTCAAATGCGAAGCGGATTAATGCGCAGTGTCGGCCCGACTTGAAAGAAGGAAAGTCCGATCCTTCCAATTGAGAGCGCGATCGCAGAAGCGTTTCACTGTATTTATCATATCAGTACAATTACTGGAATTCCTGATACATCACACACCATGATGTTCATACATTGCTGATACGAGAATTCACACGTCTGCACTACGGCACCACAAAGCACGCGATCACAAACCATCTTCCGGTTTATTTCGACAAACATTCGCCGTGAAGAATGTACGTTTAAGAAAATTCTATTGCAAGTTTACTGCAAACGATAAAATATGTATTTCAGCTACTTATAAAGTAAGGGTCAGGTTAATCGAAAATTAGACACGACGGACAGATATCCGTACCTACAACCCCCCCCCCTCCAAAAAAAAAATAAATCGAAGCATGTTCAGTAGTATTGACAACGAAAAATGCTGGCAAACGGACCGACAAATACAAAGAATCTGTGGATTCTGTGAAAAGTGCACAAAAGAAGTGTAATACATTCAACACAGAATCCTTAAGACATGACAAATTATTTCAAGAACTCAGACTAAACAGCCATCAAGTGTTTGACAACCATTCCCTCTCATCCATCCATACTGGAGGAGTCTGCGTTATCGATTTCTACCCACAAATACGTTTCCACCTCGCAGAACTCCAAAAGCGCCCTTCTTGTTCTGCCTTGTTAACCACGTAAAACTGCGATTTTTAGAAACATCATGCTCTATATGAACTCTTCACGGGTGTTTGGACTCAAAACGAATTCTTCAGTGGTAAAAGCAACACAAACAAGCGGTTTAGAATGGCTAATAATATCGGTGTAGCAAAATTTGCAGCTAAGGAGACGAGTCATAGCAACCAGGATCATGTACTCCGTCTTGCAAATGCACAGTTGACTGCCTTGGAGTAGGATTTACAAATATACACACATGTAACGCATCGTTGCAGGGACCTCAAAGAACATGTACTACAGCACTCTAAAAACAGGTCACAACAAAAAAAAAATTACACTAGAAACAGAAACCTAAAATCTTCCGATTTATTACGTAACAAAACTTTCCCAAAAGCATATCTTATGTACCGCAGAGCAGTAACATGATCATGAACAATAAATGTTGAGAATGTGCAAGGAATGGGTAGTCGACTGCCTCAATGATGTGCCACGTACCTACTGGTGAATGAATACAAAGCAAGAAGTTACAAAGTTTCTACACAGCATAACATTAGTGGTCATGTTAAATTCAGAAGCCCCCACCGAGTATTTTAACACACACTGTAACAATTTTCGGTACCTACAGTGAAATTTAAAACTGATGTCTCTCATGCTGTATGCTCAACTGTTTCTCAGGCCCACAGACGAGTCCTGTCTGTCTCATAAAATCTGCTTCAGCGCGTACCTCACAGAGAAAAGTTTATCTCCTACAACGACCAATCACGGCGATAGATCATAAATGCACATTTATCTTCATGTAAAGTGCTCGGCATATTCCGACAAAGATTTAGTAAAAACTCCAAATATGATATTTCAAGAAAATCGGTCTGGTGTAAGTCACTCTGTTCCATGTGAACGTACAGATATATAGACAGACACGGCGAAGGTAATAGTAGCCCTTCGTAATTAATTTGCCAGAGATACTAAAATGTTTGTTGAGACGAAGTCCGGGTCGTAATTTGAAACCAGGACTCGTCGAACATGGCGATGTGCTGAACAACGGAGGAGAACTTCAATGATATATCTGTATCATCTTCACAACTTACACATTAATGTCAGATGTATGAACGAAATCGAGAAAATTTTGTAAGATTAACGGCGACTCCACACGATCTAAAATAATGCTGGAATTATTCCGTAACGAAAAACACGACAGGCACTGTACGTGTAACGTAACATTGAGGCGCGTTCGTGCAACCATTGCTGCAGTGGAAAAGGGATAAGTATTACACAACCTGAGTATATTTGGAGCCTTAGGTATCTTGCAATGGATCGCGCTTCACGATTACGCTACTACAAAATAGTTAAGTGCACGGAGACAGGCACTGACAGCAGGGTAACTAGGGTTCAACACATTTTCAGTAACGGTGCAATATAATTATTTGACACTATTTACACCGGCGGTGAGTATCAAACACGCAACACAACATTTCGGAAGCAAACTGCTTTCGTCTTCAGGTAAAACCAACCACCCGAAGACGAAAGCAGTTTGTTTTCAAAATGTTGTGTTGTAATTTTATAGTCAATGAAAATGGAAAACGTTCTAATACATATCACTGATGTTTCGCATATTTTCTGTAACTTTCCAATACGAACATTTTGTTTTATAAAATATCAAACAAACTTTAAAAAAAAACCCAAACTCTTACTAGCGACTAAAATAACTCATTCTGAGAATCAGAATATCTGCTGCCAGAGGGCACCTCAGTACATTCTATTACTTTTTAGGCCTGCATGCGAGAGGACATGTCACATTACAGATGACTTGAATCTTTCAAACAACGCTACTCTGAGAATCTGAGAACTTCATATCTCGCAAAATTAGAATATATGTGAGACGCACCCAAGCCCACGACCTCAGGTACATCCATCGAAATACGACGTGTCGCTACCAACCTTCTGCAACACATTGACCACTAACTGCCATGACAACAACTGGCTAGTGCCTGTCCTCCCTCTCTTGTTAGGTTGTACAGAACATGGTAAGTTCGTCTACTTACCGTAATAGAATACGTGACATATAACGAGCGTTGTAAACTCCCTAGCAACACAAGCAAAAGTCTCCCTGATCGACGTCCTACATAAGCAGCCGCCAACAAACTCGCCCATGCAAAACCTGACAGCACAGTTTGACAGTCTGGACCGATCTAGATTCCGGCGCTGCCGAAACACAGGGGTCACCACCACATAATAAGACTGGATGTACTAGACACAAACGAGGCCTGTTTAACGAAATACAACAAAACCATTTCTCAAATTACATATTGCGACATCTACAGTGCAATTAACAGTAAAGCAGCAGATTTGTATCTGCAAGGAATAACAAGACAGACAATGTACGTATAAACATAACACTGAGTCGCGTTCGCCTATCGTATGTTGCAGTGCGAAAGCAACTAGTATTACATATTTTGGGTGTGTGTCTGTAGCCTTAGTTATCCAGCACGTAATATGCATGCGTCGTTTTATATTGTCACCTGTGGCCTGACCGGCTCTACCACATTTTTTCCAAATTATCTCATAAACGGTACGATGTTTGGGGAGGGGGGGGGGGGGAAGTTACTGAAAAAAAAATGTGAATTTTGATATTTGTTTGAAGCATTCTCATTCTAAAAAGAAATGAGACAGTAACATAAATGTACTTAGGTCTACATGTTATTGTACCCGCGATTCTTGTCAAGATTTTAATGAAACTTGGATTTTCTCGACACATTTTCGAAATTTTGATATTTTGCTGACCGTGCATCTCAGTATAATCTCAGTAAATGACCAACTTAATGCACAAATTCTTGTTTAATAATAAGTTTGTTATATGCCTCTACATGTTTCGAACACTATGTGCTCAACACCAGGAGGTGAAAATTGTATTATACAGCATCTGGTATCATCACAATTTTGACCTCCTGATGATAAGCACATAGTACTCGAAACATGCAGAGGAATACAATAAGCTTATTATAAAACAAGAATTTGTGCATTAAGTTTGTCAATTACGAAGATTATATTTTCGAAAAATACTCAAATATGAAATTTCATGAAAATCCGTCCAGTAGGAGCCGAGCTGTTCCATGCGGACGGATAGACAGACGGACGGACGGACACACAGGCATGACGAAGTTAATAGTCGCTTTACGCAATTTTGCCACCGTGCCTAATAAAAATAAGTCTACGCAAGGCAGAACAGGAGTTTGAACACCCCGCTCTTGCTGCAGTGTGATCACAACCGTCCGCTAACCTGTCACAGTGCGCTCAACGCGTCTTCACATTTTGTCTCCTCGTGTAACATCTGCTCAGATATACTACTTAACGAGTCATTAAGTTATAAATCAAACAGCTGTCGGTATCATCCTTACGGAGCCATCGTTATTCACAGCGAATTATTTCGATTCTGGATAAGCGGAGATAAACAGTAATTACTGGCAGTCACAAAGGCGAGACAGACAGCGGCTACGACAGTTGCCAACTTTCGCGCACCCAATTCCCACTTCAATCAACAGATTTATGTAACGAAGCCACATTATTTCCATCGTCGGCGTCACTGTCTGGCACGAACTGTAGGTCTGGTGTTTCTCTTCCATAAATTTCAAAGATGGTTCTTTCAAACAGGCCACGATTATAAATTTCATACCCCACGACAATGCGACTAACAGGACACGGTCACTAAACGATAATGAGCCGCCAGAAATGTGTTGTAGCGCATCCAGTCGGCCAGAGAATGTGCAGATCCGAAGAGGGTTTCCTTCCGTCCTTGTTTGCAAATGTCGGGGGAGGTCTTTAAGCAGTCCATTATCAGTTCATGCCAAATAGTTTTAAATTCACCGCACTTAATACGGTTCGACGATACAAAAACCCTGCACTATATATGACGTACAATGCACGCATACCGTGAGTCTTCAAGACAGCAGCAAACGTCGCATATGAACTCTGGGTTGGCCCGACTTCAGCATGCGACTCTTCATCCAGTGTGGGCGCTCACAGAAGAATTACTGCATACGACGTGTGGACAGCTGGCTTATTCCCAACTTCAGGTGAATGGTGAGCATGTATAATTTTACCACTTATATATATATATATACACACACAGTTTACTTGAACTTTGAATCATTCGATATAACAGATATCATCGATATTTTGAACACCGCTCATCGTCTAAAACTAACAAACCAACTTTTCGGAAAAATTTATGTCTACGTGTTCAGGTGGAAAGTGGAGACAGATCCATTCTCCGAAACGCTGTAGGTTTCCTTCTAGCCTGAGATGCTGGCCAGTGCCCAAAATATCGACCATGTCTCATTACCGTCTGACTTCATACGGTAGTACAAGTTTAGTACTCAACTGGTTCGCTGTTCAAACACGACGGCCGAGAGTAACAGGACAGTCCCAAAAACAACCAATCAGATACAGGCTGATTCAAGGAAAGCTCCGAAAAAATTCGTGTATATTAAACATGGCCTAATTTATGTACTGGGCAACGCCAAATATAACTACGGTAAAATCGAATACGTTCCGAACTTGTATACTGTGGATAAACTGTGCAGCCCGCACAGAGTTATCACATATATATAAACGAACATATAGTTCTTACATGATGAAAAATACGCGGGATGGGGGTGGGAATCTGCCTCCTTGTCATCAATCTCAATCACCAACATTTAAAAATGACACTCTGGCCTGTGTCTTAGTTTTGGATGACCGTGGAGCAAAAACATGCCAGAAGTTACAGAGGTGCAATGCTTGTATTTATTGGCTTATGTCTCGTTACGTCACACGTACACAACACGGCGATTCCTGCGGTACACACTGTTTTCACTCACGTGTCTCGTTATTTAAGACGGCATCAAGTGCTGCGAGCACAGAGGTTACAGCTGTGTTCACACTGTCAATACAAAACCAATCTACACACACAATTAACTCCCTCCGTAATAAAAAAGACAGCTTCGCGAAAAGCTTCTCTTTTAGGAAACCCGAAGATTTATAACCAGTTAAAGAGGGGTTCTTTTGAGTCATGTTGCTGTCTTTATTTCAGCTGTCAGCTTAAATAAAGATAACAACATAAGACAGTTGTTTTGACTCAAAAGAACCCCTCTTTAATTACAAGTATAACAACGGGGATGATACATCCAAAGATTTATAACCGGTTTACAAGGTCCCGCCAACGAACTGTATCCTGAACATATTTCATACTCTTATACACAGTTTCTTCGCGTCTTTCCAACAATGTGTCCAATCATGTGATCCTGAGTAAAATCTCGCGACGTGCTGGTCATCATTATGGTGTGGATCTCCACAACCATCCCTTGAAGCCTAACCGCTACCGCTTACTTAATAGTCTATAATCGCGGAAACTCTTCTGAGTTCATGTGAATGAAAAAAACAATACTCTATAGAGTTCCATATACAATATGGAACTTCTACACAAACTGAACGATTGCCAGATTTTATGTTCCATGCAGATAGTTAATTAAATACTTCATGAACATGTACGTTCTGTGCTACTAAACTCCTCAAACTCGTTCCAAAATTGAATGTCGCACTGACGGACGGAGGTAGTACCGGACTGTTGAATTCCTTTGGATTTGTGTTTTCCTAAAGGTGTCCCACCGAACACAGGGGTTCCGCGAAGTTGTAATAAGGGTTTCGGAATAAATTTTCATTTCAAATGTAGTAAAACTGATAATTTAAATATAATTACTACATTTACGTTAAAGTAACTGTTGTTTTTATTTAACAATCATTAATTCGTTCAAATATTTCTGAATTTCTGCCGTATCAGAACAAACATAATAAATGTATTTCGAAAAAGACTATTTTCGTTATGGAACAGTATGATAGTTCATTAAGGCTAATTTTTCACACACGTAAAACACGTCTTTTATTTCCACACATATGCAATGATATACCCTATCTCACATCCTTGTTCAATATTCATTTTTACCTTTACTTCCTTGTAGTCTAGTTTTTTTTACCTTCATAAACACTTAAGAATTCTATTATGTGTGTCATAAATATTTTTCAGGTACGAAAGAGGCCTTTGCCCAAATGAGGTCCAGAACCACTGACCTACTGTATCTTGTGCAAATTAATCACAACGGAACGGACTGCACTATTACCACATACCAGCTTGTACCTTTGTCTATATGTTAAATTAGGTCTGCATCACGTTTAAGCTGTCAGTGACATGAAGCACGTAGCCTAAAATGGTCCGTACTTGCAGTGCTGCCAAGTTTCAATAAGAATAACTTGCTAACTTACAAACAAGTTTATAAAATCGGCCTATGTTTCTCACAGTTACACAGAATCTGAGTTGCAGTATCTATTCTGTCCGCTAGACAGAAGTATACCCAAACGCATTGTTATGCAAAACACGGTTCACTGTACTGATGTAACAAAATTCAAACACCAACATGGCCGATCACGGTGGCCGTGCGGTCTAAAGCGTAGGGCTGCAGCCGCTTCTTTGCTGTGATCGCGGGTTCGAATCCCGCTGAGGGCATTGATGTTAGTCTCTTGTGTTTGTTGTGTAGCTAGCGGCCTCTGTGACGGGCTATTTACTCTTTCAGATGACTCCTATCGGGTATGTGTGTCGAACTGTGTGCGATATAGGAACTTTAACAATGAAGCGGCTCGATCTGGGCTACAGCGCCAGAGAAGAAAAAAAAGTTACACCTACATTAGCCAGCTGTCCAATCTTCTGATAAAGATTACATACATAAAAGATTAGACCGCCAAACATTCGATTACATCCCCAGCCTGTACAACGAGCAGCAGTCAGAAGGAACCCTCTTGCTCTTGCCGCTACGACTCTTTGTGATCTCTGGCCTGCGCAACATTTCTCTTCAATGCTTCTTTATCCGTAGCCGTCTTACTCCAATTCTGAACTTCATTTTTCCCAGATCCGCTCTGACATTCTCGTCTCATCTTAATCTCGGTCTACCCATCCTTACTACAATTGGTCTCCACTCTGTTACTTTTTTCACTGTACTTCCTTTATCCATTCTCACAACATGCCAGAAAGTAACATTAGAGTGCATATATTGTGGGTTATTTTCTAACTTCTAAAAATAACAGTTCAGATTTAATTGTACTGCTATCCCACTGCTTCCCTACGACGTCCCCGCCACAACGGAGACATTCAGCATATCGCTGGACCAGTTTTTCTTTTCCCTCTTTATGTGTTAAAGTCATCAGCCATCGTGTGACAACTGTTTCCTCTTCGCAGATAATCGCTCGGCGACAAATTCACTCGATATAAGCACAATCAGTTGAAGCTCCTTGGTTAAGAAATTATGCTCCATGTACACTTATTTTATGACAGACTTTCGTACAACACAGCAACAAACAGTAGACAGACAGATAAGCTCCTCAGAAAGCATTACAACCCAACAACGAACAATGGACAGGTACGAGAGAAAAGGTCATAAGTAAAAGAAAATGCGGTTTACCTCAAAAGTGATGATGGCGGCGGTGAAAACAATGGGCGGTGTAAAAAGTACGAGTACAAACCTGCCTTCAGCCTCAATACAGTTCGTTTCGGTGGTGGATAAAGCGGCCGGGGCGTGAAACTGATCACTTCCATCTTGGACCGACGTCAAGACTGAATGAACCTATACTTTCACTATTTGATGGTGTGCACAACGACAGCTTTATATTCACCTTGTACTTTGCCTTTGGGTGACCGTAACAGCGATACATGTTTAACGTGGTCGAGTTATCCGTAAACAGAACGTAACAAAGACAAAGAGGAAGAGCTTCATGTGATCCGAATTTTGAGGTCAGAGGGTATGAAGTAGTGACATTTACGCTACAGCGAGAGTTCAGCACAGGGATAAACGTATGAGCCAAAGGGAAGTTAATGTTTATGGTTCCGTGCATCGCTGATCTATATTAATAATTGTCCAACGATATGCAACACAAAGCAGTCTATTTATTATTCTGCAAGTTCACTCTACATGTTTCGGGTGTCAACCACACCCATCATCAGGAGTACACAAAAACTGTAACTACAGCCTCCGGTACTGCAGCTACCTCCCTCCAACGTGGTCAAGCTAGTCTGGCCACGTTGGAGGGAGGTAGCTGCACAAAAAATATGACCAGTACCGGAGGCTGTAGTTACAGTTTTGTGTACTCCTGATGACGGGTGTGGTTGACATCCGAAACATGTAGAGTGAACTTGCAGAATAATAAATAGACTGCTTTGTGGTGCATCTCGTTGGACAATTATTAATATGGCCAAAGGGAAGTTTAGGAGTGGGTGGAAAAGAATCGAACCAAGGGCGGGCGAGTTCTGAAATATGTTTGTATGGGCTTCGACTGTAACGAATTGAGGCTAGCGATGAGAATTATTAGCTTATGTGGACGTGAAGAAGTCGGCACATATGAAATGGTCATCAGTGAAGGAAAAAAGCGATGCAAGAATGGCTCAACGCCCAACTGATTTTTTTTTTAAGGGAATCCATCCCATTGTGTTGTGACATTAAACTTTTAAGCCTAGTGGTTGCTGTATGTACCGCCACTTTTAACATTCCAAAATTATGTAGTTTGCCCACAGTGTGTTTATATGTTTTGTATGTACCTACGGAAGCAGTGAATTTTGCCCTATACAACACTCAATGGTTAGTTTTTATAACCGAGATGGCAAATGTTTACTGCGCGGTACGAAATGGGCCTCTAACTGAAAGTAAATACTTTTCATTCTTAAAGGGTTAGCACTGACATATTTACTACCGTCAAACACAACAAACGTTTAATAATATCATAAACAAATACATGTTTCGGTCCTTAAAGACCAGCATCAGGCACTAAAATACAGGATTTTAAAAAGTATATATGCACGGAAGTGTTTTACATCACGTATTTTAGTGCCTGATGATGGTCCTAAGGACCGCAACATGTACACTTATTGATGATATTATTAAAGAACTGTTGTGTTTCACGGCAGTATATTTTATTTCAAGGGCCAACAGTCCTTTGTGGGTCAGGGCCTCCTCATTACCAAGGCTTCATAATCACACTCAGACACACCAGACTCGGTAAGACGCCTCTGGACGAGTGATCAGGTCGACACCGAGACCGCTACGCGACAATAAACAGCACTCACAAAAGACACACTTCCATGTCCCCCGGTGGGGTTCGAACATCCAAATCCAGGAAACGAGCGGGCGCAGACCCACGCCTTAGACCGCACGGCCACCGTGATCGGCCGCTCTCGTTGTTGATTTGGAACAACTCAACAACGAGAGCGGATGGTAGTAGACCCGGTTGACCAGTGCCAGAAGCTGTAATTACAGCTGTACGAGCTCCTAGTGACGGATGTCAACACCCGAAACATGTAGAGCTGCCTACAGAAGTATAATAAACTGAATACAGTCACATCTTGTTGGACAGTTATTCAATTTGATTCACGATGCACGGAGCCATGTCTATAACATTTAACTATAACTACTTTATCGATGAAATACAAGTAAGTGGACAGGCTGACTAAATACACTTAAAATCATAAAGTAAGATTTAACGAATGTGTAACTTTTCGCCACACTTGTAATACGCACGCAGTAGCTAGACATATATCATCTTGCCACACAGTCGTTTTGTTACCCAAGCTGGTGATATGCCCGCCCCTGCACTGTTAATACTTTCTCAAATTAAATCCACTTATTCCATTGAACGACAAGTGTTTCAAAGTCTTTAACTTCGACTGAGACACAAAGTCGGGTACTTGGACACATTCGTGGAAGCCTGAAAACTCTTTAATAACCGTTTGCGTGAATCCCAGTAAGGGCGGCTCTTTCTAAATTATTGACAATCTTGATTTCCGCGACTAAGAATCTGAACACCGCCTCTTTTAATACGGTCGGTACAGCCACTCCCCGACCTACGCAATTCCAAGTTACGCAGTTTCAGGAATACGGAATTTTAAAAAGTAAAAAAAGAAAAGGAAATAATATTTTTGAAACGCGCTCCGAATTTTTCCTTGCGGCACTGAAAGTGCAATGAGGTGGCGGAAGAACACTGCTGAGCGATAACATATGCGACGGGATGGTCATTCTGCGGCTAATCAGGTTGCAGTGTGCTGGAGTTCGGAATTAAACTCGGATGATTTGTACACACACACACACACATACATACATACTTGACCCTAAGTACACTGAATTCCGACTTAGCCGGTCCTTCGGGAACGCAACTAGTGCGTGAGCCTGACACTGTCTGCATACGGTATAGTTTACTGCCTGGCTGCAAATTTTATTTCTTAGGCTGTTCGCTAGTTACAGGTCAAACATGTGTTTCATGACTTTCAGTATTTACCTATTTGCAGGAAAAATCTCAGGCAGAAACCTGCCCAATAATTTTGTTGCAGAATTTATATCTTCGTATTAGGCTACGCTACCTTAATACCCAAACAATATGTACCTGCGTCCTCTATCGTGCACTGTACATGCCACTGATAAATTATGCATGAGACACGCAAATGGAGCAGTGCCACTAGGCGCATGACTGTCGAGTCTTGGATTATACAAATGTTAAAATACCGACGGCAAACAGTACAGTGCAGCGTATTGTGAAATAATAATAATAATAATAATAATAATAATAGGGGCGACTGGGACTATTACAAAGTCAATCAGAAAATACGTGAGCAACATACCAGGAAAACATTACGTCAAGGAATTACAGAAAACAGCCATATTGGGCACTGCACACATACTTCGGAAAGGACTAATGTAAAAGTACAACAAAATAGTTGCAACACTTTATTCCCTAGGGACATAGTTTATTTCAGGAATATAAGTATAAATACCTTGCATAAAGGAGATGATGATGATGATGATAATCTAGCTACCATGAGGCTGGGCCACTTGCTGACCCGTTGCGGTCTCACACAACCAAAAGTCTCTTCAATGGTCTCTCCTGGTTCCTTGTGCCGTTCGGTCTAGGTTTTTTTTTTTTACCCTCGGTAATGTTAGGTGGCATACTGTTTTCACGTTGTACCCAATTTCTCATTTATTCCTGAATTTTGTCCAGAACTGGGGTTACATTTAATTCCTTTGCAATCTCTGTATTTGTTTTATGATCTGTTCAAGTATATGCAGCTGTTTATATTTCATTTCTGCTGCTGTTACTCTTCTTGCATCTCTGGCTTTAACCGTCCATTTCTCACCACTCTATAACAAAGTTACAAGGGCTGGCGTATTGTATAATTTTATTCCTGATTTCTTTAAAGTGTTCTGTAATCTAAACACATTGTAGGCAATTTCGTGTTATTTTCAAACAGCTGTTCATTAAGTTTCAACATCTCTCTTAGTCATACATGGTTTCACGACACAACGCAGGTTACTCTCACATGGATCCTCTCAACGCGGCACACACGTCGAAATGATCGTGCTAAATAGGCGTAGCAATGCTACAACATTTAGGGTTGCTGGCACCTATCACCCCTGACACTCCTTTTATTGGGATAAGTAAGCCAGTGTTGGTGAAACTCCAGTCGTGCATTCCATACGGCATCAGTCCTCAACGTCCCATCTACCACTCTGTGAAAAAGTCGTAGTCCAGACATAATAAAAGTGACGCCCTACATTTCGAAGAGGCCTGTGTGTTTTGAAGAAACGTGTATTTTTTAGAACCATCTTAATCGTGACTCTCCGTTGTACACGCTGCCAGTCCTGGTGCGTGCTGGCGCTGTCAAAAATTCATTCTTACACGTCGAGTGAATTGAGAGGTTTAATCATTTTCGAGTCTGAACCTGGCTCACTCTGCGGAACTATGTTTGTTGCAACATAACACTGTTCCTGAAGCGAATTGTTTTGTGACTTTTTAACTTATATAATTAGGGATGCCTTCTCGTCCGGGTCCCCCCCGAGGAAATCCCGGTTTTATAAACGTGCGTCGCGGAGATTTCTAGGGCATACAAATGCCATTTCTGACAATCCGTACGGACATTCTGACTTTCACAAAGTGGGAGAATACATCTTAGCTGTAGGGCAGCCACAAACCAACCACTAACAGGAAGAAATAAGATAGGGTGAGGAACGGATACACAAAGAAAAATCAGTAAGTTAACTGCGTGTGTTTGATTAGTACTGTTCCTCATATTATTGTATATTTAGTATCTGAATGTCATGATTTTTATGAGTTATTGCATTGTACTAATAGGAAATACATTTATCTCGCTGCGTGAAGGGTTAAAAATTGTTTTCCGTACCCTCCGGGTAAACATTATATGCAGCGTCACGGTTTTTGGTTTTGTGAAACACGGAATCCAAGGGCATAATATTTTTAAAACATGCATGAATCATCCATTATTACCGGCATTTCACCCCAGAGTGTGATGGAAGTGCCCATTAACTGAGGTCATTTCATCCACGACGCACCCACCGCCGTCTCTTTTTGATATCAGCAATTCTTTTAACCAATCTCAACAACCATCGCACACACACGTGCGAACACTCTCATGGAGTCACCAACCAAGTGTACTCATCGCTACACGCTACTTCGTGATCGCGAACAACGTTAATATGTCGGCATTCTATAAACAGTACTTCAACCAGTGCCACGTACTTCAAGAAACACGCGATTATATTCGATAAACGGCGCGTCAACCAGCTCCACGTAAGAGCAGCTAACGGAAGGTCATACTTGAAGCACGTCACACCCCAAAACAGAAGACAAATCCCATTAATGGGACCCGTTCCACCGGTTCAGAAACACTGCCACAGAGTCACCTTGGTGACGATCTATCCCGCTTTTCTCTACTTCCTTTAGTTCCAGTTAGTGTTGAACAGGGAAATTATCGCTACGTCGGGCAATACTACTAAACGGACGCGAAACACGGATTCAGAATGTAGGATACACTGAATACAATTCTGATGAAAGAGAAGCCTGCAACAAACAACGTTTCCAGACCAATGTGTCATTTCATTAATTCGCAATTTTGTAGGAACATCTACCAAACGGAAACGTTTGCAAAACGCAAATTTTCTTATTTCTGGTATTTTGTTTTGGACAGCTTACGCTCTACAGCATGCCAGTCACGTCATATGCCACAAGATTCAACTTCCAGTGAATTAGAAACAAACGTACTGTAAAGTGACACTGGGTCCGTCCCAACGCGAAGGCTCGGATTCGACCCCAGGCTAGTTCACGTAGAATTTGCGGTGGAGAGCGTGGCAACAGGACAGGTTCTTTTCCGAGTGCGTCCAGCTTCGCCTCTTAATTATTATTCCGTCAGTGTTCCATATGCATTCAACTATCGTCCGGGGTTGGTACAATCGGTCCTACAGCTACCACAGTAACATGGGACTCAGTATCACCTCACAACAAGAATATAAAATTATCAAAAGTACAACTGCATTTTTTCCAGTCGGAATCTCGCAAGAGGGCGGATACAGTATAACATTTAAGTCAGAAGGACACCTTCCGAACTTGGAGCCTCCTGTATTGACCGGCCTTGCAAAGAAACCCAAGGTTCTAAACAAAGCGTTCCCCCCCCCCCCCCCCCCCCCCCCCCCTCAAAGGTAGCGTCAGCCAGTAACTGTCAATGGTTCCCATAAAGTACACAAAAATACTGCCAAAGGCTAATTTGCGTCATAAAAACCAGTCTTTGTAAGGCATGAATAATAATTAAATAATGGAGTCATGCTCTACGTCCGTGGGAATCGCATGCGCAACTTAAGACACTATTGTTTTCGATTGTGTTTGGTATTGGGTAACAAACCCGCTAAACCGCTGGGCGAATTTTACTGCGATCTGTATCAATCCAACACATTATAGCTTTACGTTAAAGAAATTTTATCGTGTTGCATCATGATCAATTCCCCGTCAAGACAGTGTCTCCAGACCAGCAGTTGAGTTTCACCCAGCTTGCGATCCCATAGCTACCCGCGGTATCCCTCAGGAGGGACACCGAAGTTAGCCTCTCATTTCATACAGTTCTACGAACGCCTGCACGAAAGTTTCATATCCACTGTCCTGTATGTCTCGTATTGTGGTGATCAGGCACGTTTGTAAGCGTAAGGTTGAGCTGCTTTTGTGTAACCAAGTTGGAACAGAACACCTAGCTGAAACCCTTACTGCCCGTCCTGTACGGCAAAACAACTGTGATGATGTTGTCGTCTCTCTGGTTAATTAAAAGGACCATGTCCCGAAGTCGTAGAGGTTGTGCAGCGCAAATTTTTAACCTCGGGACTATGGTCAGCGGCACGTCTCCGTCGTACGGACAAAAGAACACCCGGTACATATTAGACAGAAGGCAGGATGGGACCCAGAACTGGCCTGCATGATGTGTAGAAGAGAAATGTCCTCGAAATGTGGGTTCGATTCCCGGAAGGGAAAGCAAGTAGCCTAATAACTCCACATGACTGAGCTACACTGGACCATACATTCAGTCAAGGTACCAAATAACTGACGCAGTATCGAAAGGGCGACCAACGTGGATTCACAAGGTTTCTTAATTGACGCCGACTGAAGAAGGCGGAAGTTAGGACTGGCAACATTTACAATGCAGTTGAAAGATGGAGGCCAAATAAATGCAGGGTCTGTTAAAAGTGCAGGGCGCATATAGTCTTGGGCACAAAGAGTCAAGGAAAGCGGCACACAACAAAGTGGAAGCTACGAGCAGGAAGAGGTGTGTCACCAGATATCCTCCTCTACTCGACACCACAACTTTTCTCTCACAGCCCTTCCTCATGGTGACCTTCGGGTACCCAACGGAAACAAGTACACGTCACGTCCGCTCTTCATACCGTCACGACCGGCTTCTTCGTCCAAACTGTCTCGAACGGTCAGCGCTCCACACAGCGTGCCAGAAATTATAATTTCAAGTTATTTCGCTTTTACCTGGAAGGCCTGAAGAAAACGACCAAAAGACGGGCCAGGGCAAACGGTGTCTCAGTAGAGTTCGAACGAAGTATCTTCGGGATAAACCCTACAATTTACACCAATTTGCTCCGTTATAAGGTACTTAGAAAATACACGAGATTCACAATTTATACCTTCCCAAACGAACAAATCGAGGCTGAAGACACGTTAGGTACATATACCACATATACGAGTAGCGACAAATGCATACAAAATTTTAATCTGCAGAGCGCTTGGGGGACTCATATATAGATGGGATTATACTAACAAATAGGACTAAAAATAGAGGCTCAGAATGTGGACTGGATTGAAATCTTTCTGGATAAGGACCAATGGTTCCACAAACCGCGGGAAATTTCAAGACCATGTCAGTGACTATAAGCTGAACGATGGCTCTTCATGAAACTGAACACTCGAGGGACCGAAGTGATGAAAAAATAATAATAAATAATAGATACAATGTTACTTTCAATAAAAAATTCACGAGAATCTGATTTGAGTGTGTGACATTGTCGACGCATCACGTTGTATGCTCAACACAACAACACGTGATTTCACTATTTTGGACGTATATTGAAATCTTCGTTTAAACTTTAAGCCTATTTTGGCTAAGTTGGACCGAATACTGTAAAGTCCCGTTTTCTACAGGGCGTTTCATAATGTACTCAGGGATTACAAAAATTTGTTATAGGAAAGCCGAAGGACAGGTATTTACGAAGCCTGTACAGATAGAAGGAACAACTCAAAAAATTTTTTCCCAGTAAGTTGTTTTTCATCGTAGTTCACATTTCTGCTGCTAGGCGATGCGAGTGTACGTA
>Ga0123354_10002473_pt1 | contig 24457 bp, 19 predicted proteins | sample TergutLab28metaG_2_FD_97872 | JGI IMG/M metagenome (GOLD analysis project Ga0123354, IMG submission 97872) | Labiotermes labralis P4 segment gut microbial communities from Petit-Saut dam, French Guiana - Lab288 P4 | ecosystem: Host-associated > Arthropoda: Insects > Digestive system > Gut ... | reverse complement strand
TGTCTTTACAAACAAAAATACACACATTTTACTTCTGTAGATTTTAATGGCAGAAACTTGATCCTAATATATAGCCTGGTAATGTGAGATGCAGCAGGTCCTGTTGCTTCATGTGATGTGCACTAAAATTATTTGTTATTAATGTTATTATTTGTCTAAGAATTCATTAATTCATCAATATTGTGGTAACAAAAATTTGAGAAAGTAGGTCAGTATAGGTACTGTCTGGTAATCTGGAATATTAAATAATTCAGCACCTGTCCTGTCTCATGCAAGCTGGATTAGTGGAATTTTCTTGTATTTTCATGACCCAGTAACCATTTTCCAGTTGAAAATGTACTTATTGAAATGTTCATTTTAGTTATTAGTAAGAAGGTGATAATAAATGCTATGAAAAGTTTTAAATGAAAAGCGTATCTTTGCAGGTTGATGATTTGAAAGCAAAACTTGCAATTCAAGAAGTGGAACTGAAACAGAAGAATGAAGCTGCAGATACACTTATTGAAATTGTCCGAGTTGAAACACAGAAAGTGTGTGCAGAAAAGGCAATAGGTAAGGTGCATTCAACATGTACGTTATGCCTCAGATACAATGTTAATATTCGCCTTATTTTGCTATGGTCGTTGTGAAGAAATAAAGGCACATTTGACTGTCAAGTAAAGTCTGGTACAGCACTGAAATTGTAAATCTCAAGGCATATATCTGCAAATACCTTAATCTAACACATTCGGTTTTGAGAATTTTCTCATAGTCATGTTTTGAGATAGAATATCCTTTCAATCAGTCACATTGTTTCCTTTGTCCATTGCCTTACATCCATGGCTTTTTTAAATATTTCATAACACATGCATATGTTCTTAAACAGTTACGGTTGGTGAAATCAGTAATGCATATAATTCATATACATGTAAATTACTAAAAATACATTATTATATATTTATGGAAGAATTGAGTATATTGTACTGGAATCTTTGTTCATAACACTTCAAAAAAAGTAGAAAGACATGCTAATAAAATATAGATTTTAATGTGGGATAAAAATACATACATCTTAGTCAGAAAATCTTAAAGGAATAGACCGTGAAAGAAAGCTGCACATAAGTGGAAGGATATAAAAAGTGAACTTAGATTTCAAAAAGGAGTTTTCAACAATTTAAAAAGTACTGACTGCCATTGTAGCATATTGCAATAACAAGCTCTTTCTTTTCAGTAAAATAATGGTGCAAATGAGATTAAGTGAGATGGTGCCTGCTTGTATTTTGATAACCAACTGGAGTGGATACATTGTAAACATATACAACAAGTGGCGTATGCATTCATACACGTACACACACTTACAACTGTATAAGGTTGTTTACTTGAGTCATTACACTTACAGCCGATGAGGAGGAGTGCAAAGTTGGGTTTATAGCTGAGGAGGTGAGCAAGAAACAGAAAGACTGTGAGGAGGACTTAAGAAAAGCAGAACCTGCTCTCACAGCTGCACAGGAAGCTCTGAACACCCTGAACAAGGTGGAGTAAAGTATATCCCAGTGAATAGTATGACATTCGCCTTTAATAATATTTGTTCATCTTCATACAAAGAATAAATGTGTGTATCACTGTGTGTAGGAAACAAAACAAATCGTATTTTTCTCCTAATTTGTGTTCTAGTGTATATAAAATGTAAATTTTCTATTTCCTGTCTTCACTGTCTTTCTGTTTCCAATTTGCTCCCATAGACCTTTTAGACAGCCCTGAAAAATCCTATGAATTTATCCCAAATTCTTGCTGGAATGTGTGGTAGTTAAGGCTGTAATATGCCAATATTGCAGTAGTTAAGATGGTGATGTGCAAGTATTTTATTAGATAAAGACAATGATAAACAAGTATTTTGGCAGATAAGACATTGACTGGCAAGTGTTATGGTAGATGAGAAAGTCATATGCAAGTACTGTCATAAATTATGTATTGTTTTTGAGATCATTTGCAAATAATGAAACTCAGTTTCTAAAATTAACCACATTTTCATGTGTATTAACTGCGAATTGAAATGTGTGCTGAAGGGTTTCGTCTTTTGTATTGTGACACATTTAGTAGGATAGATTTCTTATCTTCTGAATATGGAGTCACATTGTTCTCCAAAACACTGATACCAACCTATTAAACTACATGACATCACATTCTAGAAGAGAGTAATTTTCCTAGTCATCTATGTGTGAACCTCAAAGCTCACATTATGTGCTGACTGAAATACAGAGAAGTCATTAATATACTAATACAATATCCACAGCACATGTATTTATAATATACTGTTTATTTTGTACTATTCTTTATTCTGGCAAATTACTCATCATTTCTGTGATTTATGCAGGCAGCATTTAATACTCTCATTATCTGAAATTGCTTATACTTCTAAAGCATGATCTATATCAATTTGTAGCTATTTCATGTATGTGAAAATCACTGTGTAATGTTTTATGAAGATATAATTTACTGCTTGCAGCAGGTCAATTTGCACAGATTTTACTGTTTACTGTGCCTAATCCTGTTTAATACTGCAAAAGAATAAAATATATCATGTGTTACAATTAATGTACTTTCATACACTATATAAAGGTAATCTAAATTAATTAATTTGATACTCTCATTATACAGTCATCTCTCAATTTTGACAGCAGGTAGGTTTCAAGACCCCAGCGAAAAGTGAAAAACAGTTAAAAATTGTTTCCTCCCCCAGTAAAAAATGTGTTTTATTTTTCAGTTTTTTTATAATGTACTTTAATGGTTTTTTATCCTTAAATCCCTTTTAGTCATTTATGTAAACAATAATTAAAATACAAAATAAAAAGCATTTTAATTTACTTTTTATTCGCTTTTAATGTTATTTTACAACTGGTTCACTTTTGCTGGTCAAGATGGATGGGAGGGGCAAGTCATGTGGGTGTCACATGATCAGCAGCATCACTTCTACACAAGCTTCTAGAACCTTGTAGAATGTTCAGTAAAGTTCAGAGAATTTTATTTTTATTCTTGGGGGAATTTCAATATCTGTGAAGTATGAACTGACAAAAACCAAGGGATTAATCTGTAGTGTTTTTAAATGTAACAGATGGTTAATTATGTACTTCATGTATGCCACTAAGTCACGTTACTCTGTGGTAGTAACAAACAAGGTGTGACTCAAGTGACCTATTTCTTTTGCATATTCACAGGCCAATCTTACTGAACTGAAGTCATTTGGGTCACCTCCTGGTGCTGTAACAAATGTTACTGCTGCTGTAATGGTGTTGCTAGCTCCAAATGGCAAGATTCCAAAGGACCGTAGCTGGAAAGCTGCTAAGGTGAAACCACTGCCCACTCAGTTAGGATGCAAAACAGTGGAAATGCTCTGTTCTTGCTAGTAGTTTTCTGCCATACCACTAAAACTGAAGGAATACAAATAAAATTACTTATTTTCTTATTTTTAATAAAATAGTACTTTCCTTAGAATAAGGTGTATACATTGTACATTCCACATACACTACAGAGTTTTTAGCTTTGTATTCACCAGGGCAGGCTTGCTTAGAGATCCCAAAACTCTGTTGACCATGAATTGCCATAGTTCTGTTAGTACTGCCCTGCTGTGGGGTTGTATTTCCACAAATTATAGACCATGACTGGTTGCTGATAAAAGGTCTTGCTTAGTGACTATGTTTTTTTATTCATATTCATATTTATTCACCTTCCATTAGATCTTTACAGGTATGGAATCAGTCACAATAATACATAAAAGTGTGCAGTGCAATTGTCACAACACAATTAACAATTAAAATACACATAAGACAAGCAAGAAGGTAATGAATAATAAGAATAAGTTAAGTTACACATTAAATAAGATCTTATAGATATCAAATCAAACTAAGTAAAAACAAAGAACCATCATCATTGGGATGCTGATTGATAAAATTCATCTAGGCTATAGAATGTATGTTCTAAAAGGTAACTCTTTAGTGTGGATTTGAAACGCTTAGCATCATTTGGCAGAACTTTAATATTTGATGGTAAATGATTATATATCTTACTTCCAGAATACAGTACTCCTCTCTGCACTAGCATTAAGTTTGTAGAAGGTAAATGTAAGGTGTAGTTGAAACATGTGTTCAAATCATGAATTTCAGAATTGGATAGAAATAGACCTGTATTCTTGTTAACAAAACAAGTAATTAGAAAATATATTAAGATGAAAGTGAAAGTATTTGTAACTGTTTAAATAGTTGATGTTATGAATCACGACTACCAGTATTTGTAATTATTCATATTATTATTTTTTTGAATTTTAAAAATGCTTTTACTATGATGTGACTTACCCCCAAAAATAAATCCATATGAAATGACTGAATGTACATAAAAAAAATAGATCGTTCTCAATAATCCACAAACATAAAAGGTTTTATCACCCTAATAGCATAACAAGTCTTATTCAATTTTGATGTTAATGCTGCAATATGATCCTTCATGACAATGTATTATTGATGATCAAACCTAAAACTTTAGTGCTATTGATATCAGTCTTTATTGAATTGGGAGCAATTATTTGAATTTTTCATTCATTTTGTATTTTAGTCAAGAATTACATGAAGTGTGGTTTATTACAGTTCATTGTTAAAAGATTACTCTGAAACCAGTTAGTTATTTTGGTTTTTGTGAATTAATATTATTCTTAAATTCCTCTGGATTAGTGTTTGATATAATAATGCTTTGTATCATCAGCAAATAGTATCAGGTTAGCTAATTTGCTTATGCCTAAAGAAAGATCATTTATATATATAAGAAACAGTAATGGACCCAATACCGAGCCCTGTATTAGGTGTACTATCTTTCATTGATATTCTTGGATATATGTTTTCTAAGTATGATATCATTAATTTGTTATTCTCCACCCCATTGTACCCCTTTTCATTTTATTATTTTCTCTTAGTGATAGCTTAGTCAGTATAGTGTCTAGGTTATGGGCTGGACAACAAAGGAATCATGGTTTATTTCCTGACAGGGGCAAGATACTAAAATTGTAAAGCACGCTGTTCCAACAGAAAGAATTAGTATGGTGAAGATTTAAATTTTTTCCATTCATTCATTCATTTATTTTGCATTCTGTAAATCCATTTACAAGGTCCTGAACAACCTAAAGGATATAAAACTTGTCATATTGCTAATAATATACATATAGAATAAGTACATAACATGGTACATTTTAAGATAAAAGCTACAGGATACAAAGCTTTTTTTTTTTAAGTATAGTCATCACAAAATAAGAGAATACAGAGTATATATATTGCCAGGAACATATAATTGCTGCCTTAAAATTAGTCTTAATACATTTGTTTTACATTTGCTTAGTTGTTACCAATCATAATCATTATAATTTTGCTGATAGTATTCATCAACACTATAAAAAGCGTATTGTAGAAGAAATTTCTTCAATTTAGATTTAAATAGGACTACATTGTTTGAAATATTTTTAATTTGTGGTGGTAGATGTTTGTAAATTTTGCATCCAGAGTATGCAACACCTTTCTGGACCAATGTTAAGCCTGTCAATGTTAAATGCAAATTGTTATTATGACAGGTGTTTGTGTCATGAATTTGTGAATTGATTAAAAATAATTTCTTGTTAGTAGCAACAAAAAGAAGTAAAGAAAATATGTAGCCTTGTCCCTTAACCATAATTATGCAGTTAAATGGAAAATACTTTAATTGGTAAAAGGGTTAAAGACTTCCTTCAGAAGTGAATGATTACTATCTGAGTTTAATATATGCACGTATTCTGATCGTTTACAGGTAACGATGGCTAAAGTGGACTCCTTCCTTGATTCCCTGATCACATATGACAAAGAAAACATACATCCTGAAGTTACAAAAGCAATCCAGCCATATTTGAAAGACTCAGAATTTGATCCTGAGTTTGTTCGTACCAAGTCAGGTGCTGCTGCAGGTAAGGATTTCAAATTAAATTTTTTGTTACCTTCGAATACCTCTGCATTATAAATCCTGTGTCTCTTTATTTGATAACTACTTAAAAATACAGTCTTCCAGTAAGGGTTTTACTTAAATGTACATTCCAGCACTGTTAAGAGTTGGCTGGTGTAAGTGACATCTGCTATAGTCAAGTGTCTCAGTCACCTGAAATATACAATTTTAGATTTGTACAGTGTTTCAGTACACTGCAGTATATGTTGTCAGGGACAAAAGCCTTACTGTTCATCCTTCATCATATTATTGCACATACCCTTGACAGGGAACCTTATATTGAAATGTACAATATATATTTTGTTGTCATTGTGTGACTTTTCCAGGTCTTTGTGCATGGGTAATAAACATAATCAAGTTTTATGAAGTTTACTGTGATGTGGAGCCTAAGCGCCAAGCTTTGTTTCAAGCAAATGCAGAACTGGCTGCAGCACAAGAAAAGTTGAGCATAATCAAGCGAAAAGTTTCAGTAAGTGTTTTGTGCTTAATTGCTTCTTCTTTTGTATTTTGTAACAAACAAATCCACTGGGCTCTGCAATAGCTTAGGCAGGCACACACTGGTTTCTCACCATAGAGGCTTGTGTTCAGTCCTGGGTGGCTTCAGATTCATGGTGACAAAGTGGCACTGGAGAAAGTTCTTCTCCAGGTTCCTTCAGTTTTCTCATGCCAGTTTTAATTTCTGCATCATTCTGTATTCATTAATCAGTGCCTCCTGAGGTGCTCCTTAACCCTGATCTGACAGCATGTTATCCCATCCTTAGTTTTTAACTTGGAGACTTCACATCTGACCTTGAATTTGGTTTGTCACAAATTAAGGATTTTTTTTTAATATCATCTATTACCATCTGTAGCAGACTATTAATTTTCAGCCTCAATTTGTCATGCCTGATGGTTGAGACCATCGATTTTTGAGGTATTTTAACACTACTGTAAGAACTTCAGAGGTTATAGATGAGTATTAGCAATGGGTAGAGAATTTACCTGCTTGATTATTTTCAGTATATAAAGACAATTTTTATATCCCATGTTACAGTCTCTAGAGGAGCAGCTGGCGAAGTTGACAGCTGATTTTGAACAAGCAACTGCTGAGAAGCTGCGCTGTCAACAAGAGGCAGATGCAACTAATGCAACAATCCAGTTAGCAAACCGTCTGGTAGGAGGTCTAGCATCAGAGAACGTGCGATGGGCAGAGTCTGTTGCTAAGTATGTCCAACTTGGTGTTAGATGTCACAAGTAGAGGCCATTATCCTGTAATCATAGTTGTTTTGCAACATTAATGGAATTGTTATTCCTAGTGGTCCTTTTCGACATGAGAAAAAATTAGGATGTGATGTTTTCTTAACAGTAAAATTGTAGAGAAAAAATAAGATGAAACTTATAATTCTATTTCTTTTCTTTGCTTTCTGCAGTTTTTGCTGAGTTCCTGTGGTGAAAGTTGAAAGTAAAGCATATAAAATCTCTAGTTGGGACAGAGATGGTAAACTTCTTAGTGCAGGTTAGAACTCCAATATTCTGATATTCTATATCAGGAACTGATGTGCTGCGTCACACAAACTGGCCAATATATGTACCTGTAGAATCAAAGGAGTGTGCTTTTTTTTGTTACTTATTACATGTTAGTCTGCAGTGGTGTGGATGATTGCCCATGAACACTTCATTATACTAGCCATTCTTTGTTTTGTATATGTCCCTTCTTTCATTTAGTACAAAATAATGAAGTATATGCAAGTTATAGCAAACTGCACAATATGAGTCATTTATATTTACCAACATTTGCAAAAAATTCTATAAAGTTATAAGTTATTAGTTTTTATAAGTTTGTGTGCATGTGTTGGTATATATAAATGTTTGCAATGAATAGTATTAAATTTGGTCAATATTAACTCCTGAATGTATGTCACAGTTTCATGCAGCAAGGCAACATGTTACCAGGTGATGTCCTGTTAGTAACTGCTTTCATCTCTTATGTGGGCTGTTTCACCAAGCATTTTCGACTGGACTTGCTCAACAAGCTGTGGCTACCCAATCTCAGAAATCTGGAGGTAATATTAGTACATATATCTTCAGCTTGCTGAAATAAGGCACTTCATACTGTGTGTGAGTTTAACACCATGGCATTTATTTAGCATGGTTACTTGAAGTAACACCTTTTTTTCTTTGCAGTATTTAATGCTGTTTTAGCATATCAGTTGAAAATACTAATAAAAACAATTCTCACTGAATTTTGTGATAGACTGGCTTACACCCATTCCTTATATTTGGAGGTTATAGATTCAAAGACCAGATATCCTGACTGAGGTTCATCATAGTTTTCCTCAGTTCCTGCAGGGAAATTCCAGGCTAGTAGCTCAAATTAGACCATGGTTGCTTTATTTCCAAATTATTTCCAATCCACTGTTCCCTTATCATCCTGTCATTTAATGCTGTAAAATCTGAGTTACTGTCTCTGCCTTTAATAAATCATAAATAAATGAACATACTTGTATATTGAGTATATCAATTGATGATGGTGAAGGTGTTTTCAAGGATTTTCTGTTATCCTTCTTCTGTCTTACAGTACAGTTCATTGGTTTCTATTTGGTTTCTTTGACTTAATGTAGGCTTGCTAGAAGAACTAACCACCTGACTGCCCTAATGATGGAAGAACATGCTAATATAAATACATCTCATAAATTGCAAGCCTGATCAGGCCTATCCTTATTACTGTCTTCTGCCCCCTCTTTGTCCTCAATTTTCCATTGGTAACTTTCCAACAAGTTGCCAATTTATTTTACTTTAGTTCTTGGTTTCTTCACTCTTATGGGATGTTGCACAGCAATAGTTGCCAGTTTGTTACCCATTTTGGGATAGTATATCAGTCCCATCTTTCCAAGTTGTCTTCATAGACATATTGAGTATTTCAGTATGAAAACAATTGTATATTTTTGTCTTAAATTTGGCATTTCATGTTGCCATTAAAATCGAATGTCATGATATTTCAGTCATGGATGATGTCACATAGTACAGACATGATGTTATTTCCATTGCATTCTTGGTATGTGCTTATTCTGCATAGTGACCAGGTTCCAAGCTGGACTACGGGGAATCATGGTTGAATTTCTGGAAGGGAGAGATTATTCTTGTATTGAGAATCGGGCTGTGTCAATGAAAACAAACTGACCAGACTATGAAGCCTACCAGTTACATCCTTCTACAACTGAGGTTATGCATGCATGGAGCAGTACCTTCACTCCCCAGTAGGTCTTATGGCATGCTTAATTAAACAGGGGGACAACTTTATCTTTTCCTTGCTCTTGTTGTCACAAATGCAGAGAATATATAAATGACATATTTGATACATAATTGTTTCAGCGACCAGTACCAATTACAGAGGGACTGGACCCTCTGTCTCTGCTAACAGATGATACCCAGATAGCTATCTGGAACAATGAAGGTCTGCCAAGTGACAGAATGTCCACAGAAAATGCTACCATTCTATCCAGTTCTGACCGTTGGCCACTCATGATTGACCCACAGGTGAGGTTCTGCTGTAGATTGGGAAAACTAAGAACTGTGACTGTAGTTTAGGTGAAGCATAGAGAAGAAATGATTCACAGATATCTTGGCATGTAAAAACAATGATGGATATTCACAGTTTGTTCTGTAATGAGGGATACACACATGTGCGCATGTGCGCATGTGCGCACGCACACACACACACACACACACACACACACAAAATTATATATACAGAGTGCGGAAATACTCAATGCCCAAAATGTGTGAGGTGATAGGAGAGACCAAAACAAAGATTTATTGTTGAGCAACTGTATGTATGTGGGACGTGCATCCTTGCAGTACCATGGACCATTGGCATGGCCCTCACTAAGGTTGGAAATCTAGTAAAACCACTGAAGTATTCTGAGAAATAGTTGTAATTTGTTATTAATTGAGACCAAATGTTCAAACGTAATTAATTGAGACCAAATGTTCAAATGTACAGGCACCCACCTGTATACAAAGCCAACGCCAACACCGATGCTGACGCAGTGCAGATTGACATGTGGCCTCAAAAATGCCAAGTTGCTGCCTAATGGTTGCTGCTGCCCCAGTGATTCTCTTCAGAATCAACTGGTGATATATAAATCAAGTTTTTCATGTACATAGGATTTTCAACAGCCATATTTTGCCAGAAACAAACCCTCATGCTGCATCTGTTCACTACCACCAACAATGCTTTGTGGTCAGAGTTGGGGCAGGCATTGTGCATGACTCTTTAATTGGTCCTTGTTACCCCGACGGCTCAGTGCACTGTTTTACTGTGTATTTCTGGAGGGCAAACAACCAGAAATTCTGGAGGAAATGTTGTTGGCACTCAGGAGAAACATGTGATTCCAGCACAATGGAGCTGTGGCTCACTTTGCAGATCAAGTCCAAGAACATCTCATTTCCACTTACAGTGATTGCTGAATAGGATGGGGTGGGCCTGTGGCTTGGCCTTTCAGGTCACCGGACCTCACACCAATGGACTCTTCCTATAGGGCCACATTAAAGCTTTGATTTTCACATTGCTGGTTGATTCTGAAGAGGATCCTATTGCCCGTTTTGTTAAGGCAGCAGCAACCATCAGGCAGCAACCTGGCATTTTGGAGTCACACATCAATCTCTGCTGCATCATTGCAGGCTGCATATCGAGATTGGAGGCTGTATGTTTGAACATTTATTCTAAATTGGTACAAAGTACAACTTTTCTTCAGAATACTCCAGTGGCTTTGCCTGATTTCCAACCTTAGTCAGACTTACTTTGATGGTCAGTGGCATTGAAAGGACGCATGTCTGACATGCAGTTGCTTGACAATAAATCTCAATAAATCTTTGTTTTGGTCCCTCCTATTACCTCACGAATTTTAGGCATGGAGTTTTTCTGCATCCCTTACACACACACACGCACACACACACACACACACACACACACACACACATATATATATATATATATATATATATATATATAGAGAGAGAGAGAGAGAGAGAGAGAGAGAGAGAGCATACAGTAAGTTTCTAACAGCACACATTGTGTAGATGAATAGTCAGAGGTGCTGTTTCATATGTAAGATTGTGTGCAGATTCATCTGTTGAGTTCCACATGTGATCTACAGCCATATTGTCAGATGATTTCTGCATCTACTATTCTTCATACTATAACGTTGTGGCCATACATTTTGTATTATTAATGCAATGAATTCTATTAAAAACAGAATAAGTTGCTGGCAAGATATTCATGTAGTTAATGTGGGAGAAGAAAAATTAAGGAAACACAGTTAAAAATATTTTATTTGTAAGTGATTGATTTTTCATTAAAAATATTGTTCTTTTTATAGTTTTGGAGCACTTGTTGAGAGCACCATCTTACAACTTTTAAACACATTATACATTTACGTTATAAATTCTGTGACAATGAATTGTCCTTAGCCTGACCAGGAAGGAAACAAGCTAATATTTCTGTCAGAATGGCGTGAATTTCCTTCGGCACATTGCCTTGCAAAAAAAAAAAAAACTTGATGACAGCTCATGTCTTGATGTTGTTGAAATCATATGTGTACCTGACATGCTTCTGAGCTTGTTTCCTTCCTAGTCGCGCTAAGGACTTATCGGCTCCCTGGTACATAACTTTCCAACAGTACCAGCAGCGCAGTAATCACAGAGTTTCTTACTGCAAGATTGGAACTAAACAAGTGTGTTGTGATTGTTAGATACATAATGCCTTCTTCAGTAATATCACAACAGAGTGTCCAAATTAAAATCAGTCTCTTGTAGGTCTAGATATGTAGTTTAAGTAAGATGTGACACAGATGTGATATTCATTATTACTAACATTGATTAACATTACAAAATGTAAACAGGTAACATCCTAAAGCAGCTGGGTTACGTGTTGTACTACCTGCATTAACATAAACAATTCTTGTGTTATTTGGCTAAACATTGTCTGTGTTTCAGTGATTCTGACAAAAAACAGTTGTTGTTTTCCCACATAGCATGTACTAGTTCAGGGGCACATGGTGGCACAGTTAGTTGAGGCACAGCACTACAAGATGGAAGGTGGGGGGGGGGTTCGATTTCTGATGGTGTCATTGGAATTTTTCATTGACATCCATCTGGCCACATTATGGCTCTGGGGTTGACTCTCACAGAAATGAGTACAAGGAATATTTACTGGAGGTTGAAAGTGGCCGACAACCTTACCACCTTTGTGTGCCAACTGTCTCGAAATCTGGAAGCCTTAGCCTTCTGGAACCCTCTGGGCCTGTAATAAGCCTGTACTGGGATTGCCTTAACTTTTATATACTAGTTCATCTTTGTGATACAGAGATGCCTTGTGTTTACTGTGAGGCAGAATCAGGCTGTGAATGTAACTCGGACGAACTTCATTGTTCAAAGTGCTGAGTGCTTTTATGTTATTACAGCTGCAAGGAGTCAAGTGGATAAAACAGAAATATGGTGATTCTCTGAAAGTGATACGCTTGGGCCAGCGTGGATATCTGGATGTTATTGAACAGTCTATTAGCAGTGGTGCAACTGTTCTTCTAGAAAACATTGAGGAAAATGTGGATCCAGTACTAGACCCATTACTTGGCCGTAATCTTATCAAGAAGGGGAAGTATGTACCTCCATGGAATTTCATCTTCTCGTGGTGGTAACTGTAAAGATGGAGATGTGACACTGTGTATTTTGGAAAATAGCAACCTCTAAGATGTGACATGATGTAGTTTGGAATACAGGTAAAAAAAGTGCATGTTGTCAAATTCAGAAGGCAGAGGGATCTGTGTGTTTAAGGCATAGACTTTTACAAGTTGTGAAACTCAAATGCAGCATTTTCTTTAATAAAGAGGAACACCTAACAGCAGAAAATGTGTGCATGAGATAATGTGCTGACTGTTTGAAAGTTTTGTCTATTTCAGTTCATTTAACAGCCACTTTTTAGTCACTGGACGAATATACCATGTTATCTTTCTAAATAAATCAATATTTTCAGATGAAAAGTAGTTTGGTCATAATATAAATTTCACCTACAAATTTAGCTGTAAAAATAACAGTTCTTGGCTGCATAACTGCAATAGCCGGTTTAAAGTTTCAGATAGCATAAATTGTGTGATATCAGGCTTTTGCCATGCAGTAAATGAGATCTGCACTTTTCTGGGATTTTATGCAGCAAAGATTGGTAGTATGTTACCAATGTTTGAGGACAACCTATAGGTCCCATCTTCCAAGGGGTCAAGCATTGATTGCTTGACCCTTGAGTATGGGCTGCTTGAGTCTTGAAGATGGAACCAATAGGTTGTTCCTAAATGTCACTAACAAACTACCAATCTACACTGCATAAATCCCAGAAGAGTACAGTTATTAGTAAACTATATTATGGAGAAGTAAATGTCAGTAACCCATTGGTTACAGAAGTCACAGAAGTCATACAGTAGAAGCTTACATTAAATATGTGTGATGAAAGCATGATGGAATACAAGTTTTCTGTAAATTTAGGTTCTCAAAAAGGTAGGCAATTGAAGATTAAATACCAGGAATGATTTCAGGATTAGTCATCTTGGATGTATCACCATTATGGTGAATGAACCTGTGTGTTTCATTTGTAGTTTTCTAGCCTTTTGCCAAGGTATGTGGTGTCACATCCAAAAAGACTGTAATCTTGATGCTCACTGCCATGAGAATCTCAAATATCACATATGAATATGAAAGATATTGTTTGTTACAGTTGTTCTTTGTTAAGATAATGAGCTATGAAGCACCAGAATGGAGAAAATAATCATGTAAAATTCCTAAGACCCAATGGAATTTTTTATGTTCAAGTTCTTTATAAATCTCTAATAACTCCATAACCCTAGGATTTTCTGTGTGTTATGGAAGTATTTGTTAAAGGAGGAAGGTAATGTGTTTACTGTTCATGTTTGTTGCACAGGGCCATTAAGATAGGAGACAAGGAAGTTGAATACAATGCAGACTTTCAATTAATTTTGCAAACAAAGTTGGCCAATCCACATTATAAACCAGAAATGCAGGCTCAGACCACACTTATAAATTTTACTGTGACACGAGATGGTTTAGAGGATCAGCTGCTAGCAGAAGTGGTGAAAGCTGAAAGACCAGATTTGGAAGAACTCAAGGTACATGCTGAACATGGTTTTAAGAAGTTTTATCTTTTTATTCACTGTTTCATTGGTCATACTTGTCTAATGACACACTGTATGCCTGTGGATGATGGTTTTAAATCTGTAAGTGTATCTACATAAAGCAGAAGGAATTGATATGGCTGATAGATTCATGATTCCTGTATGATGAATTGCTCATGTGCACAGACAAAAAATAATGAAGTTGCATAATAAAGAACATATAATTTATAGCTGTCATCAAAGAATGTTATGGTTTAGTCAAGAAGGTTTGGTTGCATGTGTAACTTTGCTGTGGGAAACAAGTAGTGCATGTTACCTAACTTGAGTCCACGGCAGTCCTAAATCATAGTCAGTATGGCATTATTAAATTTTTTTATTACACCTCTGCTATAGATTCAAACCTGGACAGAAATTGACTTTTTTTTTACTAATTTGAAATGAAATATTACTGTGATTTTTAAAAAAAAAATACTTTTAATTTACCCAGCAGGACCATAAGAAGAAAGAAATTTTTATTTGAAAGGTTTACAACACTGCAGCTATGTGTGCATATCATTAGTTTTTAGCTTTTCCAGTAATAATGATAACTGCTTTCTCATTCAAGGCTTCTCAAACACTGAATTTAACAAAAAATTCCTTCACTCATATAAAACTGACTTTGTGTATACTGTTCTCCTACTGAATATTGATTAAATCACAGGCAGAACTGACTAAACAGCAGAATGACTTCAAGATAATGCTCAAAACACTGGAAGATGATCTGCTATCCCGGCTGTCCTCTGCTGGAGGGAACATTTTAGGTGACACAGCTCTTGTTGAGAATTTGGAAACTACCAAACGTACAGCAGCAGAAATAGAACAGAAGGTGGCGGAAGCTAAAATTACCTCAGCCAAAATTGACCAGGCTCGAGAGTTGTATCGACCAGCTGCTGCACGAGCCTCACTGCTTTACTTCATCCTTAATGACCTTAATACCATCAACCCCATCTACCAGTTCTCTCTTAAGGTATTGTTTTTTATACAAAATAACATTGCATGAAATTATGGAAATAAGTTGCAGGTTACAAAAAATGGATTTTGGATGGTGTAGTTACTATATTGACTACACTATGGGCTGGACAACTGAGGAATCCTGTTTTGATTTTTTCAAAGTGTCATTAAGAACCACTGCAGCTTTAATCATTATCAGTCAGTCAACCAGGACCAACCAACCAGTCCACCAACTGTCCAGAACTCTTGTAATTGCATAATGTAATAAAAGTGATGGTGCATGGAAATTAGGTGTTCTTGTTTCTTTCTCCTGATAATTATTAATCTGTACACCTGGTATTCTGCAAGCTCTTGTTTTTATATATTCAACTTTATGAAGTATTTCAGTATAGCTGTGTACTTGTTTTTTAAAGTATGTTGTCAGTAAGATACTTACATAGATATACTTATTGTTCCTCCTTTCTTTATTTTAACATTTAAATTTCTTTCCCACAAGTCTGGTTAATGTAATGTTGCATGTAAATTAGTAAGAATTACTGTACATTGTTTTTCTTTTTCATTTTTTAGCTCTTAAGTATTTTGCACTGTGACATGTTGTAGTAAAATTATGTTTATAGCCCAAGTACTGCATGTATTACATATATTTTGAGATACTGTTTGGATAATTTCAAGTGTTATTCTGTTTGAATACATTGTAGGCATTCAGTGTGGTTTTCCAAAAGGCAATTGAAAGGGCAGTACCGGCTGAAGATGTATCCACAAGAGTTGTTAACCTCATAGACTGCATCACATACTCTGTTTTCATGTATACCTCTCGAGGACTATTTGAACGTGACAAACTGATATTCTCATCACAGATGGCTTTCCAGGCAAGTTGTTTTACTCTAAAAAATAATAATACATTTACTTATCTCTACCTTTGTTTACTTCAAGTATCCCATTGTCACTCAGGCTGTGTTAATTGCCTTATTTTATTCAAAATTAAATTTCACTGTCATAGCACATGATGAACATCTAATCATTAGATGGGTGTGCAAGGAGGGAAAAATAAACGTTATGTTATTGTTTCATTGCTTTCCATAATAAATGTGTCTCTGTCACCTTGCATGGTGCATCCTCAGGCCACAGATGGAGCAATGGCCTCCAGTATGGAGGGTAGCTGCAAATGTATTGAATAAGCTGTCGTGGACAGCTGACAAGGTGTGGTCTTCCAACTTGGAGGTTGGGCAAGGTGCTAACAACCCCTCACCATATAAACTTGCCTTGTTATGAGATACATGTGCCTTGGGACTGGACTGATCCTTTGGGATGACCTAAGCAATGGCAAAGGGATGTGAGATTTGGTGCATGGAATGTATGGAACCTGTGTAGGTCAGGTTCACTTACAACAGTAACTAGAAAGATCGCAAGGTATAAATTGGATTGAGTGGGTGTGCAGGAGGTTAGGTGGGAGAAAGGGGGCACCATTAGAACAGGGGATTTTTTTTCTATGGAAAAGGAAACAAAAAAAGCTTAAAATCAGAAACAAAAATCATCAATTGGGAACAGGCTTCTTTGTTAAGATAGTAGAGTTAGTGACAGGATGTCCTATATAGTTCTGAGAGGTCACTGGTGTCATATCATTGTTCTGAATATGCATGCACCAAGTCAGGAGAAAAGTGATAATTCAAAAGGCATTTTTTATGAGGATTTACAACAATTTTTTAAATCATTTTCCTCAGTACCATATGAAAATTCATTTAGGAGATTTCAATGCAAAACTGGGGAGAGAGGATATTTTCAAACCAACAGTTGGCAGTGAGAGTCTACATCAGGATAATAATGATACTGGTGTTAGAATAGTAAATTTGGCCACATAAAAAAAATGTAGTTAAAAGCATGATATTCCTGCATCGAAACAGTCATAATTACTCCTGGACCTCCCCTGATGGGAAGACTCACAACCAGAATGTTCACATATTGATAGAGAGGAGATGGCATTTCAGTATCTCGATGTACCATCTTTCAGGGGAGCTGTGATATTGGTCACTATCTGTTGGTTGCAAAAGTTAGGGAGAGATTGACAGTAAGTAAACAAACAACACAGAAGTTTGAAGTGGAGAGATTTAGTCTCAGGAAGATAAGTGAGCTGGAAGTTAGGAAACAGTGTTAGTATCTATAAATATTCACAATCACAACCAACTAATTTAAAATCGTTTTATTTATATGGCTTTTTATGTAAAAGAGGGATATCTCCAAGTTATGCTTTTAGTTTCTGTGTATGTTTCAAGGTCTTGTTTTATGATCTGATAATGACCCAGGTTTAAGGTAGAAACTTGTTGCCATATAAATAAAACTATTTACATGTGGCAATATAAATAAAACTACATGTGAGTTGGTTGTGATAGTAAATATTTATAGAGATTGTATTTGGTATGCCAAAGAGGATATTTCGTACGAAATTTAAACAGTATCATATTAAGATCTCAAACAGGTTTGCAGTGTTGGAGAACTTAAATGATTGCAATGACATAAATAGGGCTCAGCTACATAGATTTAGGTGTGTATGAATTGAGCAGCATAAACTGTTGTTTGATAAAGAATATTCTCGATTTTTAGATCAAAGGAAGCAGGCTAAAATGCAGTGGTTACAGGATCCAAACCAAACCGAACCAGTTTAGGTAATCTAAACAATATAACACGTGAAGCTACTAGACATTTCTGGAACAAAAAGAAGGAATATCTGAAATCTAAAATTGATGAACTTGAAACTAACAGTAAAAAAAAAAAATCAGAGACTATTGTAGGAGCATCAGTGACTAAGAAGGATAACGAGCCCGTAACTAATATAGTGAAAGATGATACGGTGATTTTGTTACAGATCCCACAGTATTTTGTCTAGGTGGAGGAACCAATTCTCTCAGCTGTTTAATGTGCAGGAGGTTAATGATGTTAGGCAGACAGAAATACATAGAGCAGAACCAGTAGTGCCTGAGCCAAGTTCCATTGAAGTGTCGTTGGCTATTGTAAAGCTAAAAAGATACTAATCACCAGGTACTGAACAAATCCCAGCAGAATTGATTAAAGCAAGGGGTAGAACAATTCGCTCTGATATCCATCACCTTATTAATTCTATTTGAACTAAGGAGGAATTGCATGAGGAGTGGAAGGAGTCGATCATTATACCTATTTATAAGAAGGATGATAAAACAGATTGTGGTAATTATAGAGGCATATCGCTATTGCAACTACAATCAATATTTTATTCAACATCCTGCTGTCAAGGTTAACTCCATATGCAGAGAAAATTATTGGGGATGAGCAGTGTGGATTTTGATGCAACAGGCCAACTACTGATCATATATCCTGCATTCCTCAAATACTTCAAAACAAAATGGGAATACAGTGAAGCAGTGCATCAGCTCTTTGTGGACTTCAAGAAAGCCTTTGATTCAGAATGGTTGGAGGTCTTGTACAATGTTCTTATTGAGTTTGGTATCCCCATGAAACTGGTAAGACTAATAAAAATGTGTCTGAATGATACTATATCAGAGTCCAGGTAGGCAAACATTTGTCTGACATGTTTCCTTTTAAGAATGATTTAAAATAATGAGATGCTTGGTCACCATTGCTTTTCAACTTTAGAGTATGCCATTAGGATGTGTCAGGTAACGCAGGATGACTTGAAATTAAATGGTACACATCAGCTTTTGTTTTATTTTGATGATGTTAATATATTGGGCAGACATATGCATACTATAAAGAAAAATACAGATGCTTTATTAGTTGCTGGTAAGGAGAGTGGACTAGAAGTAAATACTGTTAAAACTAAGTACATAGTCATGTCTTGAGATCAGAATGATAATAGTTCCTTTGAAGGGGTGGAACAGTTCAAATATTCGGGCACAACCCCCAGGAAGAAATTAAGAGCAGACCGAAGTCAGGGAATGCTTGCTGTCATTTGGTTCAGAATCTTTTGTCTTCCAGTTTTCTATCTAGAAGTATAAAGATTAAGATATTCTGAACTATAATTTTGCCTGTTATTTTGTATGGGTTTGAAACTTGGTTGCTGACACTGAATGAGAAACGTAGGCTGAGGATGTTTGAGAATAGGGTGCTGCGGAGAATATTTGGACCTACGTGGGACAAGGTAACAGGGGAGTGGAGAAAAACGCATAATGAGGAGCTTACTCCTCACCAAATATTTTGTGGGTGATCAAATTGAGAAGAATGAGTTAACCGGGGCATGTGGCACATATGGGGGAGAGGATAGGTGTATACAGGTATTTTGTGGGGAAACCTGAAGGAAAGAGACCACTTGGAAGACCCAGGTGTAGATGGGAAGGTAATATTAAGATGGATCTTCAGGAAGTGGGGTTGGGAGGCATGGACTGGATTGATCTGGCTGAGGATAGGGACAGGTGGCAGGCACATTTGATTTTGCTAATGAACCTTTAGGTCCCATAAAATGTGGGGAATTTCTTGACTAGTTAAGAACCAGTTAGCTTCTCAAGGAGGACTCTGCTCCATGAAGTAAGTAATTAAGTAAGTTGCATTGTTTTACATTATCCATTCTATCATCATTCTCATTGACAAAGTGCAATTTTAAATCATATTTGTATTGAATGTATATTTTGTGGTATTTTCATGATAATAATCTTCAGCATTTGAAAAGCATCTAACTGACTGAACATTGCAGTCAGGTTGGTAGCACTGCTGCTTTGTATTCATGAGGTCCTGAATAAAATGTATGTCTGGAGATCAGCACTCCTGACCAGTCAAGGTTTTTATGGCTGCCCTTAGTCCTTCAAAGGAAATGCTGAGATAGTAACCATATATAGGCCATTAAGACTTTCATCTATATAATGCTTTTTATTTCATTCTCCACCAATCATTCTGTCACTTGATACTGCCCCACCTGCTCTTAAAACTAACTTCCTTCAAGAGTACCTGAATCAAACAAATTAGAGAACCTTAGAAGCATAAGGTAGGAACAAGGACACGCAATGCTACAGACAAATCAAAGAACTAAATGAAACTTTGCTGTAAACAGTGAGTAAATAAAAATGACTAAGTTCTCATGTGTTTGTGTGTAATGAAGCACAGAACTGATGACTTCATTGTACCAGACCTTGCAATCTCTGTACTGAATTGTAAGAGAAAACACATATGCTTGTGTGATGTGGCCTTTGATAATAAAAGAATATTATAACTTCTTGTTCAGAACACCAGGCAAGGGCCCTTGTTATCTAGCCCTTATTGGGCTGTGTATATATCTTTATCATTTGTATATATTCGTAATTCTTATTAAAATTATAAATTCTGTGGGTATACACTTCATGTTTGACATCGTATTTTGGCTTCTAATTGTCATTGTGGTGACTAGGAAAATTGGTGTTTTCTGGTGTATGGTGATGTAGCCTGGAATAAGTATATTGACATGTTAGAGGAAATTTCTGTTTCCATCATTATCCTGTTGTTTATGTAGTTGTGGATAACAAAGTATACTGCACACATTAGTACATTTAACTGTGTTTATTTTGCCCCATCAGAATTATTATTTCCCACAGATATTGCTTATGAATGAGGAGATCGTGGCATCTGAACTGGATTTTTTTTTGAGGTTTCCCCTCCAGCCACATGTTGTCAGCCCTGTTGACTTCTTATCTAACAGTAGTTGGGGTGGTATTCGCAGTTTATCTGCAAAGGAAGAATTCAGGTACAGTAAACACAATGTAAACTGTGCATTGTAGGACTGTGTATCATGGTACATTGGCTAGCACTCCTGCTTTGCATTCAGGTGTTAGCTTCAAGTTCTAACTCAGATATCAGCCATCCTGACTTGATTTTATGGTTTACCTTGGTCGTTTGATGCAGATTCTTGGCTAGTACCACAAAATAGCCCCTTCCATATCCTATTGAAGTCATCGTTACCATTTATTCAAACAATTGATGCTAACTAATCCATAATTGAAAAAGTCAGCAGTCATTTTAGTTGAAATTGGATTCTCACAGTTGCTGTGTTTGAATTTGGACATTAGGTCCAGGACTCCACTAATGTGCTGTCAGAGAGAGTGGAATAGTTCATAAATATATTTCTTTCTTTGTTTTAAGTTAATCCTTTCTTTGGCTTGAATGTGTGCATGAATAATTTATAAAATTTTAAAATGTTGTTATCTTCAGCCTGAAAGTTACAGAAGCTGAATATGAAAGGTTTCAATAACGTGGAATGTAATGTTCAATGCCATGATGTGTGGTACTTAATGTGTTTAGTAATATTTTGTTAAAATTTTATGTTAATCTTAATTTCATGGCCTTTTCCTATGCTCAGGACTCAGGCTGAATAGTAAACACAATGAGTTAAACTGGTCTAGGTGTACAGAATTACAAGTTACTGTTCTACACTTCTGTCAGGTTGAGAAGAAAATTTTTAGCATATAATGTACCTTTGCTAACATACATTTGTGTGCCTGGTCTGGTTGTAGAGGGTTAAAAGTAATTGTTGTACACATCTGTTAGGTATAGCAGCGATATTTTTAGCATACAATAAAGAACTAATCAAACGTAAATTAATGTGCCTGATATCATTGTACTAGGTTAAAAGTTATTATTTTAATAAACTTCTGTTAGGTTGAGAAGCAATTTTTTTTAGCCACAGTAGACCTTTTCAAACATAAATTAGTATGTCTCAGCTGAACTATATTTTTGTCCCTATTCCAAAGATCTTAATATGTTAACTGCTGTTGTGCATAATGAAGATTGTGGTGATTACAGAAATCTGGACAGGGACATTGAGACTTCACCCAAGCGATGGAAGAAGATTGTTGAATCGGACTGTCCAGAACGAGAAAAGTTTCCTCAGGAGTGGAAGAACAAGACACCACTGCAAAGATTGTGCATGATGCGTGCATTTCGACCTGACAGAATGAATTATGCAATTTTGTAAGATATGAATTTAATCTAATTAAGATAGTTCCCTAATAATACATAAACTGAGTTAACCTTTTAAAGCCTAGCAGTTTCTTTATTTACCTCCAGGTTTAACAATGAAAAATTCTACATGGTGCTTGCCTTGCATTGAATGTTTTTTGCAGATCTCAGAATAGACAACAACTTTTGCTTTATACATCATTAACTGACTGGTTTTTATAACCATGGTGGACAATGTTTACAACACGGTATGGACTGATTCCTTATATACAACAGATTACATTTAGTCTTTGAAAGATTAATTTATACTTGCAGCATTTCATGTCATGGAATGAGTGAAATGGATGACAGCACTTTGATTCCAAGCAGAAAAGTAGGGAATGTCTTTAATTTATGTCCAGAATGGTTTTGGGATCCAATTGGTCCCTAAGAATTGATGTCAAAATTTCCCCATATCTACAGTTATTTAGAGCATAGAGCTTTATCACTTTGTTTTCACGTTATGTGATTGGTAATGTAGTTAGATGATAGTGGGGACCTCAATAGGGCTTGGGAAAATATTAGAGAGAATAACAACACCTCAGTTCAAGAGAATCTAGTTTATTAAGTAGCATAAATCATGGTTTAATGAAAAAGTTTAAAGATATGAGATCAAAAGAACCAATCTAAATTGCTCTGGTTACAGGATCCAATCCAAAGTAATGCAGATAATCTGAAGGGTAAGGCATGAAGTTGGTAGACATTTCAGGAACAAAAAGGAGAGATATTTGGAGGTAAAAGTAATGATGTTGAAACAAAGAATAAGAACAAAAATATTAAACTTGTGTAGAGGCATAAACGAGTTTAAGAATTAACAGAGTAGAGGATGAGAGGGGTGATCTATTTGAAGATTTTGACAGTGTTTTGAATAGGCTGAAAAATTACTTCTGTCAGTTATTGAATGTGCATAAGGTTAATGATGATAGGTGGACTGAAATACACCTGATCCCCTATTACCCAAGCCAAGTGTGTTTGAATTAAGATGGCTGTTGAAATATAGAAGAGATATAAATCACGAGGTATTGATCAAATTCCTACAGATTTGATTCAAACAGAAGACAGGACAAGGCATTTTGAATGCATATCTTATTAATTCTACTATTGAGAAAGAGAAATTATCTTAACAGTTAAAAGAGTCCATCACTGTACCTCTTTATAAGAAAGCTGATAGAAAAGCCTGTGATCAGTTGAAATAACACTTTTAAATGCTAGTTGATGTTTTCCTTGTGGGAATGAAAGCGCAATGAAATTAAGGTGGCAGAAGAATAATGCAGGTCTGTGACACAGGCAGTTGGGCAGTCATTCTGTGGCTGATCACATTCAAAGTGTGTTAGAGTTGGATTTCAATTCGATTTCCTGGTATGTACATGTATAATAACCATTATGTACACTCAGTTATGTCTTGCCTAAAATTCAAATTGCGCTGGATGTTTTGCAATATAACTATTGCAAAAGGCAGGGAGTGGCTGTATGAAAGTCCAGATAGGTAACCATTTGTTTGATACATTTCCTATCCAGAATGTTCTGAAGCAAGGAGATGCTTTATTGTCATTGTATGTCAAGTTTGTTTTCAAATGTGACATGGGAAAGATCCAAGAAACCAGGATAAATCGAATTTTATTGGGGCACATAGCTTCTGGTCTGTGGTGATGTTATTAATTTCGTTAGCAAAGCATACATTCTATATAAAAATACACAGAAGCTCTTCAGTAAAACTTCCCCACGTTAGCAAGTAGTTCTTGGAATGTTGGTTTATTTTCTGTTCAACCACCTGATGTTACTGCTGGCCTGAGAAAGTTTTATTGAATTCAGTTACCATGAAAGATTTAGATTACATAACACAGAAGCTGTACGTTTCTGTGACCATGCATCGTGAGCAAATTGTGGAGTGAGAGAGAAAACCAACAAGATGCAACAGTTAGATATATATTTTTAACAATTTCTCAACATGTTTCGGGCATCATTATGCCCATCTTCAGGAGAACAAGACGTATGTTACTGCATGCGTTGTGCTGCGCTGTAACAAGCGGGGAAAGTTAGATATTAGCTTTAATGTCTTCTTTGTGTGGTATTGTGTAGTAAACCTAGATGGAATCTTGTGTGTATATGAGAATGTGGTGTGCAAATTGGTGTGTCGTGGTGTTGGACTGGTATATGTATCGTGTGCTTTCCAGGTCTGGTGTATCGGAGCGGGTGCACTAATGCATGAGTTGTGCCTGTTTGATGGGAGGGGTGTGTGGTGCAGGTGTTATTAGGTGGACTAGGGGAAGTAGGCCGGTGATGGGCAGGTTGGTATAGGGGGTGGAGATTTAATGTGAAGTTGGCTACATACCTGGTTCTGCTGGATGTGGTTGGTAGCGGTTGTGGGGCGC
>Ga0123354_10002472_pt1 | contig 24467 bp, 19 predicted proteins | sample TergutLab28metaG_2_FD_97872 | JGI IMG/M metagenome (GOLD analysis project Ga0123354, IMG submission 97872) | Labiotermes labralis P4 segment gut microbial communities from Petit-Saut dam, French Guiana - Lab288 P4 | ecosystem: Host-associated > Arthropoda: Insects > Digestive system > Gut ... | reverse complement strand
TATTGGGTGAGGAGTACAGATCACTTAGCTCCTCGTTATGCAGTCTCCTCCATTCCCCCGTTACCTCGTCCCTCCTAGGTCCAAATATTCTTCTCAACACCATATTCTCAAACACCCTCAGCTGAACAAAATTGCCTTTGTCCTCAAGCAGACAGCTTTGTATATTAAAGCACTATATATCAGCTGAGAGCTGGGCAAGAACATGTCATAATTGACACATTCTGGTCAACAACTTTAGTCCTTCAGTTTTCTTAGCATCACCCCATGCAATGATTATAGTCATCCAATGCCAAGGAGTTAAGTAAGATTTGAGGTTCACACCTGCATATTGTGATCCTTATGTTCTGACACTATAGAGTTCTATGGGTGGATGCCAACATGCAGAGGACCATGCTGGTACTGTCTACAGTTGGATCCTGTATGCAGAGACAGCATAGTCCTATGAAATAGTGGTATCCACTTGAAGGACTGTATATCAGTTTTCAGAAGACCACAGGGTGAAAATTGCTGAAGTAAGCCACTTGAGATGGAGAGCCTGAATTTTGTATTTGTAGGTATCAAATTGTTGCACATTTATTGCTATTTCACCTTCAGTTTGTATCACAGTGATGGTCATGTATTTACTTTATATCCTGTGGCACTTGTTTTGAAGGTTGAAAAGACCAATTTCTAATTCACTTTTTCTCACAGTATTATTTGCTTTGTATCTTGAGCAAAATATCTTGGTGTGTGAAGGAGTTATCAGAATACGTAGCATATCCTTTAGGAGTAGCATTACGTTTAGTATTTTTAAAACATCTCTGACCTGAAAAATAATTTATTTTCTAGCTATATTGAAACTCTTTATTCCACAGCACATATCAGAAGTTAATTAGAACTTCACGGTAACATGGTGCTCAAAATTGTAATCTAAACCAGAGTATTTTATCTTTAATAAATTGCTTTAGGCTGTTATAGTACAAGAAGTATGACAAACTTGTTATCAGCAGATTGCAAGATAGGAGTTTTTCACCACAATGGTAATGAAGGTTCAAGTTGTCTGGGATATGACTTAAAATGGTCTTCAGAAGGTAGTTTCTTGAATCAAACACAGTGTCTTGCTTTGCAAAGAGAAAGGTATTGGAGTAATATTTGGTTAGCTGTAAGTGACATTTTACTTCTATTTAAACAAATACTCAGACTGTTTTTAGATAAAATATATTAAGTTTGTTGGGCATTTTGCAGGATAAGAAAATTAGGTAGATGAAGTTCAGGGAGTGTACAGAGTGTCTTTCATTATTATTAAATGTGTTAGAATGTTAGAGGTCATCATTGCAACAGGTACTGAAAAAATTACAGTAAGTATGCTCTTAGGACACATTTCTAAATGCAAGAGAGAAAGAGAGGAAGTATTCTTTAAAGTTGGTTCTTATAAAACCTTTTTCTTTAAAAATATGTTGTGCAGCTTATCATAGACATTTATTTAATTAAAAAAATAATTACATGGTGACCATGTGAATTCCTGTATGAATTTTTCATTTTAGTAGCTTTGTGTTGTGTGAAATTTGGTCCTCAGATAGAGGACTGGAATGCCTACAGATTGTACATGATCCATTTTCTTGTGTGTTAAGTATTACAAACATTGTAATTTCATGATACATTGAGGTTATATTTGTGAACTTCCAGAGGTTCATACTGTGAAAATTCCCTGCAGATTAATATCACTTTTATGATTATGAAACTTTTATCATAATTTTTCCCCCCATATAAATGGAAGCATTTATAGGGAACTAGGCATTATAAAATACCAGAACACTTGTGATCAACTACATATATTTCACAGTGGGATTTTCTTTTTGAATTTTCTAATTTACACTTACATACAGTCAAATTGCAGTACATTGCCACCAGTGTCTGTGGCATTGTGGTGGGGTGCTGGTAAATTGCATTACCATATAACAGGGAATTTCTGTTCACAGACTTTCATGGTCACAAGGTGAGGGTGGTACTGTACTGGGGGTTTGGCTCTGTGTGTGTGTGTGTGTGTGTGTGTGTGTGTGTGTGTGCATGTGTGCCATGTAACAATACCCAGTACAGCTTGGAGCCAATTGGTAGTGTTTCAAGTGTTCAGTGTACTTTGAGTATGATATGATTCAATTTTGTGAGGGGTGTGTGATGTTCTGCAACCATATATTTTGTCTGTTTGTGCATGTACTCATGTGGAGCTGTTATTTTTTCATCCTCATATCAAGTTGTTACATAATAGTATGAAAATGTTGTGACTTCAATGTCAGAGTATGATAATGTGCAGGGATGATGGAGGTAAAACTCCATGCCTTATTTTTCACACTAGTTGTAGGTGAATAGTCGGTTTCTCTCTAAGTACTGTTGGTTGAAGCTAATATGGCAGGTCAGTTCTTTTCCAAGTGCAGCTAGTAGAAAAAATTGTGGCAGAACATTTGAGGTAATGAGTGCAGAGACATGCATTTTGACACTGCTGGATGTGTTCTGCTCCTGAGACCACTTGTATGTACCTGTGACAGGGTAGTATTGTGTGGCTGAATAATGCTATGAAAGGCTGCTAGTATTCTGAACAGCATATAAATACCTGTGTATTCAGTGCCACATCTTCCTCTGTACTGGAGTTTGTTCATTTTGAATCAGATGAGGTATGCATGTGGTTCTGACACATTATCTCTAGCAACCTCTGTCTGTAAATTTTCCAGCGTATTCTCTGCCTGGTCCACACATCCATGCAAGCTTAAATCTGTATTCTGCCTTGCCTCATAAGTAGTGTTCCTGTATGAGTATCTTTGAAAGTGTTGTTGTCATGCACCTACATTCAGTCAGCTGGATTGTGGCAGCTGCACCAATTTGTGACCATGATGCCTTACAGTGCAGTCCAACTGCAAATTTTTTTATTTTTCTTTACTCACACTAATTGCATCAGTGCCACAACTGTGAGGTTTTATGTGGAATGTTGTTACTGTACATAATGTTTTCTTCTGTTTGTGACTGGATTCCTAACCATTAGAACCAGGTGGATGCTTGCATTTTCTTTGACAGTAAATGACTGTGGAATAGGATATGTTATACCTGATTTTTCAGGTCACTTCTTAAACGTGTAATTTGGTAGAACTTTTGGACCTGAAGCAGATGTAATTTCCTCCTAGGAATGATTCCTATGGCCACAAATGGCATAACATGCAATAACACAACTAGATTTATTGATGGGAATGTGTAGACAGCTCTTTGTCTAGCTTTCAGACCAAGTAAGTCCCCGTCTGCTTAGTGAACCTGACCTGTGCCACCTTGTCCTTTTTCTGCCTTCATCTTGGGAACACCTCCATAGAAGCACCAGTATTTCTGGGTTCTATTCTCTTGTGTCAGGAAACATACATTCCGTTATCCATTTGCCTGCCCTGAGTCTCACATCTTTGTTCATTTTCAGAATTTATTTCTTTAACGTAGATTGTGGTGTTTTTGGTTGACACCATAAGGTAGGTGGTTACCAATGTATCATTGGAGTCTGCTGTCTAATCACCACCATCATAAGAGGCTCAATCTCAGGTTTTTACTGTGAGATCTTTTACCACAGGCTTATGTACAAAACATTATGCATCACAGATTATTTTGGTTAAAGTCACCCACTTTCATAACTTGCTTATTATGGTGAGAACATTTAAGAGATGACTGACAACTCTCTTGTGGATGGTTTTTCTTCACTCACAATTCTTTGTACATTTTGAAGTCTCATGCCGCAATGAGTTGCTGCTTGTTTGTCATAGCTGGCAGCATTTTCATTAGCCGTACACATTAGTTTGTTTCCTGAGACATAGGTTTGAAACACTGGTACACTTTATATGCCCCCCCCCCCCTCGCTCCCCCCTCCTCTTCCCCCCTCCCCACTGTTGTTACAGTCTTCTTTTTCCCTTTTCAGAAGCACTGCCAATAAATTTCACAGAACCTGCAGGCAACACATAGACCACATTGCTACAGTACACCAACAGCACCTGTTACTGAATTATGAGTATGGTCTTTTGTGCAGCAGGAGTATAAAAGCATCTTACATCCCTTGCTACTACTCATACAAATGTAACTGTCTGTTGCATCATTCCCAGTTGTAACACCCTATCGGTAGACACCAGTCAGCCATTGGGTGTGATCGTGAGCAAGTTCCATCCACCTTCACAACTTGCAGCTTATTTTCTGAGCCAGTTTCATCCAAACCCACATCTTGCAACTTATTCTCACAAGCTTCATGTTATTATTATCCTTTTCCCTTCAATGCATTTTTATGTTAAGCGAAATTCTTGTCATCGCGGTTCTATGTGTCCTCAGGTTGCAAGTGGCAGAGAAGCTTTATAGATGTGTTGAGGTTAGCTGTACACACACACACACATACACACACAGAATAATGTCCAGTGTGCCAGTGTCAGCAAACTGGCCTGTCAGTCCCTCAGTAGGATCCAGAACAGTGGCTATAAATGAAAGCCAGTAAAATTATGCCAAAAGATTTATTTGTTAAAGTGACTTAAGATAATGAAATTATGTAGTAGTAATTGTGCTTCTTAAGAATGTTTAGTGGTATTAAATGTTTGGTAGAAATATTTGAGCATTTTTTTTAGTTCTAAATTAATGTGTATTGTCATCTTCAGTTCCAGGCACAAGCAGGTTGAGATTGGCGGTCCACACAGACAGAAGTCATCATCATCAGTCCAACTCTTGCTACACTTCGTCGCTTCAGCTTGGCAATGAAGGTTTAGGTCCGTCCACTTTAGCTCATCCTGCTCCTAGCTGTGCTACGCTTAGTTCCAGTGGCAATCACCACCGGATGCTCATTGCAACTCAACAACTTCGTTCAACAACAGGCAACTTTCAGCACAACTACAACAGGGTGGCAGTGACCACAAGATCGACAGTTGCAGTTTCAATGCCACCTGTGATGACTTCTGCTGCTAGTGGTAGTGGCGATGATGGTATTGTTTCTACTGCAAACATTAAACAGGAACCAGGCATTGCAGGGGAAGTTACGCTTAACAGGTGAGTGACATTAACGTTTGATGAAAGGAGTAAGCCAGGGTTATGCACGAGAACATTATTGATGTAGAGAACATTTGGTGCAAGAACTTAACCTTAGCTGTAGGAATATATCAATAGAATTTAACCTTATTGTATGGCCTTTTAAATACCAGCTTTCTGCTGCGGCCAGAGCACTGTTCAATTTAAATGCCCACCACAGAATTTTTTTTTTCCTTTGGGTCAAGAAGGATGTACATTTAAAGGGACATTGTCCCATTCATCCATTAAAGGTTAACATTTATATGTGCATTGATGACTGTAGTGACATTACAGCTTCTGGGTCAGTTCAGAAAAACTGGCTTCCCATCAACCAAATTATAGGAGCCAGGATAGTGCAGTCAGTTTGGAGACTATGCTATGGACCAGATAATCCAAGTTTTGCATCATGGCAGTAGCAGAATGTTTTTCTCTTTTCCAGTCTATCCAGAGAGGCTCTTATAACATTGTGATATACCTTTAGGTTTTATAAATGTCAGCTGCATAACTGTCACCTTCGCAAAAAAGGCTTTGGTAGCTTGTCAGTTTGGTGTGGAGATGCGATGTCATACTATGATGAAGTGTGCATAAGAAATCATATTTTAAGCTACACTCGAAGAAAATTTGAAGAACAGGTATGGCAGGGCCTTCTTATTAATCAGTAATATTTATTAGGGCCTTTCCACTGTCACCACACACAACATCACATAATGTTTCAGAAACTGTTTCCACCTTCAGGCAAGGTAACACTAACTTCACAACAAATTAATCAACTGTAAAACCAATACAACATTCATAGCTATTCATGAGTAATAACACAAAAGTATTAGTTTATGGATATGTTTATGTTATTTCTTATAAATAGCTGTTGATGGTATATTGATTTTGTGGTTGGTTAATTTGTTTTGAAGTTAGTGTTACTTCACCTGAAGGTGGAAACATGTTGTTTCCAAAAGTTGTGTGGTGTTGTGTGTTGTGAGAGTGGGAAAAATCCTTGTAAATATAACTGATGAAACCTATGTGAAACCATTATAAGAAGTTTATGAGGTTCAATTCTGCATAATGTGTTGAGAGTTGGAGCTTGAAATTTATTACATCCTTTCTCTGCTTTTAGTGGTTAACTGTAGTGAGATGACTTTGTTGTGTCTGTCCGCAGTGGTGAAGGTTTAGAAGTTGATGCAAACAACAAAGACAAAGCAAGCATCCAGGTGTGTGTTGACAAGAAGCAGCTTGTTAGGAAAAACAATTCCCTCCCAATGGAAGTCACTTGATGAAGGAAAACGACCCAGCTGTTCGGGGATTTGATGAACAAATGTGAAGTTTTTTAAGGTAGTAGGAATTTGAAAGAAATGTTACAGGTTATTGTAAGGTGGGGTGAAAGAAGAATGGAAGGTAAATTGGAAAGTAGATATAATGCTAATTTCCATGAAGGAGCACACAACAGAGAAATGTACAGTTGGTATTGAGATGATTCCAAGGTTAAAGCAGATGTGTGGAAAAGGAAAGTCTGGTACATTTACTTACATCTTGTCTTGCCATTAGTAGTGGCTGAAGTTGCATAAGACACATTTGGTATGCTGGTGCAATGATAAAAGAGAAACACTTGTTGCCCTTTTGAGTGTGGTACACGTAACACTGAGTGGTGAGGATCAGAGATTTTCTTCACTGGGAAGAATTCTAGAAAACTGAGCATGATATACTGATACTAGGTTGCCTTACTGTACACTAGAGATAGTTTTGTGATTATATGAAATGTGGCATATCTTTGAGCAGTCCATTGACTTTAGCTTTATGTAATGTCAGCTTGTCATAGCAACTGTTTGTGCTTTCAGTGTCAGCTTTAACTTACAAGGTATTCAAACCCCATCACTATTTCAGTATCTCTCTGAGACATGAGAGCATAGGCCAGCCCTTGTATATTATGGCCTGCTACCAGATGTGCCATTCTGTAAAAGCCAGCTGAATAAGAGGGACACAGGAACTTGTCGAACAGCTTTTGATTAACTTGTAAAATTTCTTTTATGGAATATTCCACTAGTAGACATGTCCATTATTTTTATTATCGATATATTCTATGAACAGTTGCAACTTTTTGCAGGTATGTCTTTGGAGGAATATTCAGCAAACATGGGCTTGTGTTTTATTACATTTGTTGAAGGTTAAATAAATTACACGCATTGCATAATGTTGTTGAATTGGAAGAATGCAGGTATTGTGCAGTCTTCTAATATAAAAATCTCACCCCATCAATACTTTAGAATTACATAAATTTCAATAACCTGAGCACAAGGTGAAGAGACATTAATTTATGAAAATTTCAGTGAAACATAAACTTTAAAATTTTCCAGGCAAGATCTGTTATATGTGCAGATTCTCTGTAGGTGAATTCCATTACCTTAGCTTTTATTTCAGCTTGCTGTGGCAGTCCATGAAGCAGTAAGACAGAGGCTGACATCCCTATTAGTATGTACAGTACCAAACAGATTATAAATTTTATTTTGTGCTGCTACTTATTTCCAAGGCTGCACTGACGCTCCAATGTGAACACAAGCACTCTCTGATTTTATGAATGACTTGGCATATTGGTAGGTGTGAAGGACTTCATCTCAAAGAATTCCATATTAAAAATAGTTCAGATATTTCACTTTGTCATCCACTTTAGTGTGACAGAAGAAAAAAATAATACACACACACACACGTACGCACACAAAATGGAAATTGATCTGTATTGCAGGAACTGAAACTAAAAGAAAGTAATTCATTTGAAGGGTTCTAATTTGCAGTATTCTCCACTCTGATAGTAGAGACAGAAATTCCTTGGTTTTGGAAGTGCCTTGTTTGGTTGAAAATGCCAAGTAGCTTTAATATGTAGGTATCATGAGGCTGTTTTGCCCAGAAACATGCTATGCAAACCAGAAGAGCTACTTGTGGTAAGATAAAATATTTTTATCAAGAATCACATAATTTATAAAATGTTGCTATTGTCCAGTAGGAATATAACTGGACCAGATCAGTGCTGTATAGTCTTGGGTTGGTGAGTGGCATAAAATAACACCCTGGAGAGCAAGAACAGGATGCATAAATTGGTTGCGTTCGAGCTGAAAACAGCAACTTCCAGACTACATTTTGGGTTTCTTTCTGTCTGTCTGCATTGTAGGTCATGGAATGTGCCTCTGAAATATAAATTTTAAACAGGTTTTCATACTAAGAATGCTTTAGACATCAGACCTGGAATCATTTTTTTTTTAATCTGTTATGAGTTTCCATGCAAGGCTCTTTGATTTGCAGATGTGATTGTTTTATCTTTTATACATGAATGATGAAGAAGGTCACCCTGTCCTCAGAGCTAGACTCATTCTCTGATAATTTTGTAAATCACATCTTATGATACCATATATTGAGTACTTGAAGGATAATTTGATACTTGTGCACCAGTATTAATAGTTCAGTGTAATTACAAACTGGTCATTTCAGTTCAAGGTTTCTCATGTCTGCATTACAAAAACAGTGTTATGAATCTGATAGGCTGGTTACAGAGCCAATGAAGGGCTTCTCCACGCTAGGATGTACAATATTGATTGATGCTCTCTGATCTTTATGGCCAGGACACCTTTCTGGCAGTTTGCACCATTTATAATACAGCTGTTTTTTTTTTAAATAAACATACAAATAAAGAAATTAGAAGTTCTTTCTAAAAGTGATGTATTAAATTTAATGTCATTTCATCTTCTAGTTCTAGGTACTGAATTTTTTATATAGTTAATGATAGCTACCATACATTTCACTGTTTCTGTTTCCTCTATCCAATTATGGCCATTCAAGCTGTACAGTTTGTGCATTTCATTGTAGTACTTTCCTCCATCTTTTTTTAAGTCATGTAAATATTCTTTAAGTCTTTGCAGTTGGATTTTATTCATTCTTAAAATTTTTAGCCACTGTGTTGTTTTATTTGTATTTGCAAGAAAAATGACCAAATACATTTAACTTAACCTGTTTCTCACTGTAAGATTAATTGTGGACACCCAAACATAAGAGATTTACTCCATACTCTTGCATGTTTGTGCTGTGGCTGCGCCTGTTAATCTCGTGCATTAGTACTGCAGCACTGTAAGGTTTTAGCTACTATATATATGTGGTAAAACAGTAAAGTTCTGGAACTGATGGTATCATGCAGGAATGCTTTGTTCCGTGAATCTGTGATGGCCATCAGGCATTAGTGAAGAGAAAGTTCTAACACGGTAATTTCATCCATAGCACTTAAGTTGTGTTTTCTTTCTTGTTGTGCAGTAATGAGCAAACATAAGTTTTGTTGAAAAGTTGGAAAAACAAGTATGTATATATATATAAACATCTGAAATAATGAAAAACACTTTATGTAAATGAAGTTTTACCTCTTCTACATGTTTTGGAGTGATTTTTAATATTCAGAGAAGGAAGTCATTTGCTCAGAATTTGGAAATGGTTAAAAATTTCATGAACTGGTGGTCAGAGACTGCTGAATAGCCCTAAAATTGTTGGAGCATTGGCTGCCATTTAACCAGAAGATCATTCATCATATTCTTCATGAAAGTTTTGGACAGAGGAGATCTTTGTGAAGTTTGTTCCACATGACATCATTGATGAGTTCACTGTGCCATGATGATTTCATCATGGCAAATGACACTGTGATGGAGACCAGCCACCCACCTTATTCAGTCAAGAATTTTGAGAAGGACTGAACTGTTAGAGTAAATGCTGTTCCTTTGAATGTCTTCAGTGGCTATTTTGTATGGCTTTTAGAAATGTGTAAAAAGTGGGTTGCAGTCAAGGAGATTATTGTGAAAAGAATAAAACAATTTTCTTCTGATTTTATGTGTGTAGCGGTAGGATGTGGAACAAGTTGTAAAGGCACAAATATACAAATTTACAGTATAAAGTATTACATTATACAAAAATATTATAAATCATCTTTATACATAAAAAATTTATTTACCGGGTAAAGGGAGTGTGTATGTTGGTATTTTCTTAAAGCTGCTTTAAATTTTGACTTTTCATTTTTGAGGATTGGCATGCTAAATGATAAACTGTTGAAAATTTTTACACCAACATAGATGTACTTTTTTTGAAAATAAGATCGGTTGGCATATGATCTGTGAAGGTGATGCTTATACCTTATATTAATACATTGTGCAAATGAATGTGTTTGAAAAATTACCTGCTTATTAATAATGAGGTTCATTAATGAAAGTATATACTGACATGGATCCGATAGAATCTCTAATTGTTTAAGTAGACTTCTTCAATAGGTTCTCAGTTGTGTACCAGCCTGAATTCTGATGGTTTTCTTTTGTGAAGTGAAAATATTCCCATTCTTGGAAGAGTTACCCAAAAAAATTATTCCATATTTTATGATAGATTGAAAGTATATATATTAAATTGATTTGACAGTGTTAATGTTCCTGATATGGACCATTGACCAAATGGTATAACATGCTCTACATAACTTAGGAATCATTTCTTCAATGTGGTTCTTCCAGTTTATGTGGTTATCAATTTGTAAACCAAGAAATATTGTAGTCACTGCATCTGATATATATTTTTCTTTATAACCAATATATGATGTAGAATGTTATGAATTTTTTGTTATGGATTTCATTATATCCATTTTCTAAATTTGCATCTGAACAGAAATCTTTGAAATTTCTGCTTGAAATTATGGCAGTAGTACCATCAGCAGATAATATTGGTTCTGATACAGAATACATTATGTACATGTGTGAATGCTTGTTAATATACTAGTGTAGTGTGAGTTTTAAGATTCACACAGCAGTGTTGAAGAAGATTAAGTCTTCTTAGATGTTGCAGGATGGTTAGGTCCTGAAGATGGAGGTGGTGCACTCTTCCTAAATTTCAGTAACTAATTACCACTCATTATACTTTAGTATAAGATCTGAAGAATGCAACAGTTAGTAGAATAAATTCATATGCGCATTTACTCAAATTAGTATCTGCTAGTCAATCCTGTCTCATCATAAATATAAATTCATAAAAGGAACTATTTAGCGTGAATATAATGAGTGTATCACTTTAGTCTATTAACTATTGTATTATGCAGACTTTATACTGATTTATTGGATTGATCAACACAATGGGATGGTGTTACCCAAATTACCACTCAGTATGGCATAAGCATCACGGAGGCTTGGATCTCCATATTGGCATGATGTTTGGCTGAACTGCATGGCTGTTTATGTAGCTTCGTGGAAAAGTTATTGTGAAAGTTGAACTAAAAGAAGCCAAGCTAGTGTTTTGGTGTATTGCGGGAGCTTTGCATAATGTAATGAACCCTCTGTCCATAATTTCTGAAGGCACTGCAGAAATAGAATGATGAACACAGGAAGACAGCAGCTGAGGCAAAATTGTAAGGTGTCAGATTTATAGAGACCACAGTAAATGAACAGTACCTCCACGAAGATGATGCATAAGAGAATGATAGATTGGAGGTTTCATTGTATGTGGTGTGGTATTAGTGAATTATTTCATTTTTAAAAGTTAGAGAACCTTTATACATTCTGTATCCGATAAGACAATTTCTTGTCTTAATGATAGATTATGTGTGAAAGGAAATTGTGGTTATCAAGGAACCAAAAAGTTGACAAGTTATCCAGCACTGTGATCAGCCAGTCAAAGGATTCAGGTTGAATGGAATGGAATGTATCTTCTGAAGAAACTCATTTTTTTCCTCAACACAGTTACTATATCTGCTCTCTGAAGTAGAATTATTTTAGTTTTTTGTTCATATGTTTCATATTCATGAAAAGCTTACTATGTTATTTAATCCCATTTGAATGTGTTATGGAGTTCTTACATACATACATACACTTACATACATACATACAGACATACATACATACATACATGCATACATACATACATTACACACACACACACACACATACATGTATATATATATACATACCCAGTCACTGCTGTGAACAGAAGTCTGGCTGGATTTCATGTAAATGGTGGGTAAGTTGTCACCTTCTTGCTGTGATGTCTTCAGTATTGTTAACAATTTATAAGTCATTTTTATGAGGTAATTTTTTAGGTAATGTATTGTTTATTGAAATTGTACCTTGTTAGAAAACTTCTGTAGAATTATTTGGCTCACACAGGAAATGGGATATTCAAGGTATGACACAGATATGTGAGATACTGTAAATATGACAATAATAGTTAAAATGTTTGTAATGCATACAGATTTAACAGGAGAGTCAAAATAGGTAAATTGGTACAGAATTTATGTTTAAAAATGTATATACCTGGAATCAGTCTGTGAATTTGACAAATTAATTATTAATGACCTACTTTATCTTTCAGCAATGATGTTGAGTTACACCTACTTCATCTTTGTAAGTTACATTGTAGACTGAGTCTTGGTTACAACTTAAGTTATCCTTCATAATTACCAGATGGAGTTTATGGAACTGTGTAAGCTCGTAAGGCTTTTATACTCCTCCTGTTTGTGCAGGAGAGTGTTTCATGCAACAAAATCTCTAATTTTCTAACATCTAAACTAATGCTGATAAGAACTGTTGTGCCACAAATATGCCTGTGTAAATCATGAATACGTGTATCAAACAGGGCAACAAGTGTATTTCTCTCTGGAAAACCAGCCACTCTTGCCACTTCTCTGATTGCAGTGTTAATGTAGGATCACATTTGAATATAGTGGCCTCTAAGTCAAAATTATTGAGCAGCCATGAATGTGGGAGCACAAAGAGTCCTCCCAAAGTCTTGTCAGTGTACAGGTTTTCTCAGTTGTTGGTGGGTAAACAATATTTTACACTTCTAGATGTGTTTGAGAATGTATGTTTCCTGTCGCCACAAGTTGATGGTATGGTATGCTTTGTTCCATATGAGCCTAAAACAATGTACAGATTCTTGGAAGTTTCAAGAGGAAGATGACACCTGCCACATTGTACTATCACAAGACCTGAAGATTGGTTAGTTTGCATATGTGGTGGATGACCCATATACTTCACTGTTTATGTTTTTGTGAACATAATACAACAACTTGTGTGTGTGTGTGTGTGTGTGTAGCAGGTGCATATATAATAGGAACCATATATGCATGTGAAATAGCAGTCTCAGTAAGAAGTAATGAAATGAAGGGCATAAGGGGGCTGTATAACCTCATTTGGAACCATAAAATCATGATATTTGAACCACACTGCAGACCTTCACTAGAGGATTGTGAGAAGAATACAAATACTTAATAACTCTAATGTCAGATGCCCTAGTATTAGGTACTTTGTTTTTGGTTCTGGTTTATGCAGAGATCTTTCGGGTCTTTAAACTGAATTATTAGTGCTATGCAATGAATGAGAAGACAGGATATGTTTATTTTTCATATATTGATGCAACATAAACATTTAAAACTTGAGGCTCCTTCTTGTAAGCAGAATTAATTTTCATGCCATATATTAATGCAGAAATGAAGATGACTGTCATAACAAACTTTAAGATTGACTCTCCTAAGTCTTCAGTAGTGACAGACTCCTATACTTATGCCCCCATCACAATCTTAGGGTAGACACTTTGTAAGCAGGAAAAGACTGTGTGTTTATTGTATAAATTGTTGGCAATATCTTGTTGTGGTAGCATTCTTTGGTGATTTACCCCTCTACTTTGAAGTCATAGTACCTTCTAATATTAGAGTTGGTTACTGTTTCATGGCATCCATGATATAAAAATGCAGATTGTTTGTGTTTAATAAAGTTGTTAAAAACACTGCAATGAAAATGAGAAATTGTGCTTATACTGAAAAATTTGGACACCTGTTCATCAGTTCTGACCAATATGCCTGGAAGTATATGAAATAAAACACCTGTTATGGGCAGAGAGTGAACTTTCTTTCTTTCATTCTTTCTTTCTTTCTCTCTTTCTGTGAGTAAGTGGGTGAGTTTTTGTGTCTTCATGGTTGGAACGTTCATTGTATCATGAAGAATGCATGCAAGTCTTATTCACCATTTAACTGCCATATGGGTTAACATTTTCCTGTAAATAAATTGCATATAGTAAATGTTAATAAAAATTTGCACTAAATCCTCAGTGACAAAGTCGTGCCTGTTTTTGCACAGCACACAATGTTTTGCTGCAGCAGTAGAAATGTTAAACATTTCAAGTATGAAGATCCTGTTGTTGAGGAACCGCAGACTTTTTTACAAACAGATCATGTTATGTTTATGTGTGCGACAGATTTTTTACAATATCTTAGGGGGCTTTCATTATTTGTTAGTAAGTAGTTCATACTATCCTTGGGTGCCAAACACTATGTGTGGAATGCTAAAACTGCCAAATGTTAGATATTGCTGATGGCCAATTATGGCCACTCTTATTCAGCTCCCATTTAAATTCTGGTTTGCTACAGATCACACCAGACATACAGTTCTGGTACCAAAGTGTTATGGCCAGTGTAGAAACAGGACAAAGGTGACAGTTCTGTAATATTCAGAGTAATTTGTATTTTTTCTTTGTAATTAATGAAATGTACAAATTGTGTAGTTCTTAATCAGGTTTCCTGAAAATGGTATGATGTTTTAAAGCCAGGGATATACAGAACCTAACCATTTGTACAAGAGATACAGTACACACTAAATTAAGCAACATTATCTTATCGTAGTATTCAACATACTCATAATGATTGGACTGGTCATGAAGTTTGAAACTGCATTTGCTGAAAACTTGAAGTCTTCTGGATGAAATATTTGTAAGTAATAAGCTTTTTTGTGTGGAACACCATTGATATATTGAGGGGAGTACAACTGAAACTCTTTTAGATAATGAAAGTGAACATTTCCTGTTTCAAATCCATTGTATGAACGTCTGTCTTGCCCCTGTTACAATGAAGGCAAGGAAAATACAAGAAAGGATATTTGTTAATGGGTTTTTGTAGGATAGCTCATGGACAGAGAGGATTTGATTGTAGGAAAAGGGACATATCTAGGAATGGAGTATGTCACACAGAAACTTTTCTACTGTTCAATTTTCTTTGAGCCTTTGACTGATTTATGCCCTTATGCTTTATCATCTTGCCGTTATTATGTGTTGTAATAATCTTTCATGGCTATAGCTGAGATTCCTCACTTTATTTTAGTATCAAAACAATTTTATAATAGTAGTCTGGTATGTACAAATGACTAAAAGTTTATTACATCTTATTCCTCTTCTGCTTTGTGTGTGTTGTAAGTTCTGAAGTAAAGTATCCATTACACAGGTATAATCCTTAACCAGCAATTAATTATATAGTTCCATTGTGCAGGAGGCATTCATTTTGTGTCACTTTGATGCTGTATTTATATTATACAACTGCCATATACATTCACAGTCATTAAGTGTGTTTAATACAACACGTGCGAGTTTGTAAGCTGATTTTGATTTTAATGAAAGTACAGAACATATGAATATCTTTAATCTTGGGTGTCAGCATGGCAACTGTTGCAGGAGCTTTATACATTATGAGAAGCATGTTTTTGATACATCTCTTGTGATAACAGCCATGCTTAGAATGCAGATTAAAAATATTCTGTAGTTAAAAACTGCGAAATTATATGTTAAAGTATACTGACTTTGTAAATACACATGTACACATGCATGCACACAAGTCATTCTGGTTTGAATTTAATCTGTGTACACTATAATTTTAAGTAGTACTTAAATTGAATGTGTCTGTTTTTAATAATTATTTTTCAGTTTGTTTTTAAGTTTTGCTTTCTGAAGATGGGATGAGAGTTGTACATTCACCAAGTGGGAGAAGTGACCGGTAGATACATATTTTGGAAACAGTGAGAACTGCTGCTCTCTTGTGTATGTGCATGTGACTTGTTTTGGCAGGCAATGTGTTAATCTGCAGATAATCACAAGTTTCATAAATTTTGGTAATCAGAATGTTGTGGAAGAGTCATGTATGTTTGTGTGTGATCATAGTTGCTGTTGTTTATTTTATTTGAGACTGGACATGAAAAATTGTCTGCATAATTTGGAGTGTCATTAGAATGTGAATTCATTAAACTACACCACAATATAATGGCTGTGATACTGGCTGTATTGACTTAGAGGCCATTTTTTGATTTATAAAATCTGCTGTGTATTCTTAACGCTTAAGAAAAGGTGAGTTTGAATATCATGAATATATTTCCAAAAATATTAGTTTTTGTTTCAAATCCTCACTGCGCATATGAAAGGTAAAGTTGTTCCCACACTCAGTTAAGTACCATTCCCCGAAGGCTTACAGGAGAGTGGAGGTATAACAACATGCATTCTTGACCTTGGCTGTAGATGGAGATGAGTGGTCAGCTTGATGCCTTGGTGCATCGGTGGTTGCACCCTCAGGGTACAAGTCACTAGTACCCATGAATAGTTTGAGTGGGCATCAAAGCAGCTGGACACTTTAGTGAAGAGCTGTTTTCTGCCTGCCAGGACTCAAACCGCAAGTCCTTGATCATCCAGCCCATAGTTTGTATTTCCTACATTCTCATTTCTTAAGGGAATGGTATTGCAGAATACGTGCGCTTTGTATGTCTGTTATTCGGCTATAGTTTCTTTTTTCAGCCCATGTATAGAAATTCATTAACAGTCATCACTTGTTGAGAGATAATTGAGACCATCATACATGATTAAGATTAGCAGTTACACAATCCATATGAGTTATAATGAATAATCTTGAAGTCTCCAGAGTTCATACTGTTTACACGTGTTAGTGTGTAGAAGTCTGAGATTAATAGGAGGCTCCTCTTAAGTAAAACTGACTGAAGGAAATAATGTCAGATCAGAAATATTGGTAGTAAGATTAGCCCTACAATCAGATTACTTTGTCATGAATAGCATTGTGGCAATCATAATTTTTATACAAGGTACCAATTTTGTATAAGTCTTCTTTGATTCTGACACAGTTGTTAAGATAGCAAGAAGTGACAGATGCGTGGCTGCATATTAGAGCTGTGTAATGTGCTGATGTGTAATTGTGCTTCAGTCTCTGAAAGTGCAGTAAATGGGGAGTCTTGATGTAAAAAAAGCTTAGTTTCTGCAGTGAAGCGAAATGTGAATAATATAAACTCGTCTTTACTAGACTGATTGCAAAATAGTGGGGTGAGACAGAAGGAGGAACATATACAATGCCAGTTTGTCAGATATTGTCTTTTTTTATGAATCATAAATGCAGCTCAAAAATGATGCAATGATATAGTAAACTATACCTAAAATTAATACGGTGCTATTACGTATGAATATTGTTGGTTTTCTGTGAAAACGTCTTTATTCCTGTAAGTGTGAATACATTAAGCTTTGTTTTCAATGATTTATTGATGAGTCATTTACATACAATATGAATAATGTGTTGGTTGCAGCACTTCTCCTTGGATCAGTATTTTTTTAAAACGTGACAAAGTAGACTGCAGTGATACTGAACATAAAACAAGGTAACACATATTCTCACAAGTACACAAAATATGTATGGTAATAATAACCAAGACTTGAATATCCCTTGTTATCTGTGTACATTTAGAATTTGAAATGTTTCCAACTAATGGTGAGTCCACATCAAAATATTTGGAAATTCTAACTCAATTACAGACTTCTTTACTGATGTTAAAAATTAGGTTATTAACAGATTTTGTATGGCAGTGTTTACCATAGTCTGTAAACTGATTTTAATCATATTTAAAAAGTGGTTTTAAAAAAGAAGGGGTAATAGACTTCTATTATAATCTGTATGTAATAATCTGTCTGCAGTTGTAATTGATGTACAACATACGTGATACAGTCCAGATGATGAATCTACCATCAGGCATGTTAAATTGAACATTTTGTATAAATAACACAAGTTTATTTTGTACATATATGTATCTTTTTTTTTTTAACCTGGTGATTACCTGCCACATGAAGAATAACATACAGTGTCTGCTTTTTGCTTTCAGAGCACCACAATTCCTGCCCTGTCACACCTACAGCATGGAGATTCTTGTTAATTTTATCCACCTCTTTTACATCCCTTTTCTCATTTTTTGAGCTTGTAATAATTGCACTGTTAGAAAGTAGACAGAGTATGTGGGCTGCTATTACATTGCTAGTATACATCACCTTCTTAACAAAATGTGTGAAATGTCAGACACAAAACATCGTGATAATCCTTTCGAATTATATTTGCAAATGAGATTTTATAGTCAGTATTTGGATGGCCTCAAAAAACTTGGACACATATCCTCCAAGAATATAAACAGAACTAAATTTGTTGTGTTTTGAGAGTCTACAAAATAAACTTACCCATTTTTTATAGGGTTCTTGTAACAGAAATTACTTGATTTCTGTTATACATGACAAGTATTTCTTATACTATCGAATGAAATTGCCATTTGCTATTTAGAATCAATATTATTATCACAGTTTTGTTATATTGGAGGTTGTTTTATGCCAGTGCATATTGTGTAATTGTTTACAAGTTCTGTGTTTCAATTACTGCTGCATTAAATCAAATTCCAGATTCACAGAAGTCATACCTATTGAGTCAATGCATACTAGATAAAACGAAATTTGCAGAAATAATCTGAAAGGATTATAAATGTGGTTTTCAATGTACATTCAATCTTAGGAATACTAGCTATTGTGAACATCATAGGGAATGAGGGCTGAAGTAAACAACTGTGTCAAACAGAATTTTGATAGTTTCAACAATTTGTCACATAGAAAGCTGTATAATGTTAATCAGGGCAAGTGCTTTTTTGAGATGCTGTGGGTAATATTAAAACAAGACACTTGTGGGTTATAACAAGCTGAGCCATCAAGTTAACAAACTTTCAACTTCTTTGTTGAGTCCTGTGGTTTGCCGTGGTGTTGATTGTGCGTGGTATGTTCACATTCCTCAGTGTTATTCATAAGAAGTCAACATTTATACCATACTCATGTGGATGTGTTTTAATATGCTGATGTTGAACGGAAGGATAAGAAACCATTTTAAATCTGTACACGGCTTACAAAATAATCTGGTTATGAATTCAATTGGCAAACGTTTTTCCATCCCCCGAATGATTAAAATAATGTAGAAGTTAAAAGGAGACTTCTGCTGGAATTTGCATGTCCAGTTAATAGCTGTACATAAATCTCTTTACGGGTTATTTTAAAGAAACAGAAATGGTGATATTAATGAAACTGTTGTATATATTAAGGGATTATAAAATTCACGACTTCCTTCAGAAAGGAAGAAACATACAGTACATGCAGATTTGTATTTGTGTAAATAGTTGTCTTAATGCAAAGTGTGAAAGAATAAAACTTTCAACCATGAAGTTTTTAATTTTCAAGGTAAAGTGTTCAGCCCATTTCCTTCCCCTGATATTAAACACCAAACATTTGGTGACATGAAAGTTGGAAGCTGGCTGTGAAGAAGAGTGCAAATAATTCTACTGGTGTGTAGAAGGACTTTAGACTTCACACTCAGAGTACTCGACCATGTGGATGTAGTGGTACAAGAACTTTCCTAATCTTAAGTGATTCTACATCATGGGGATAATTTTGACCTTGCCATTTAATATGTACACTCCAAAGGTATTTTTGTAGATGATCTGGAATGTTATGGTGAGTTTTGTTATCTAAAAAAATATATATAAGAAAAATAAAAAAGAATCCATAGTTTCCTTTTCTCATGTCTCACAAGAAATGGGCAAAATGTTTCACCAAAGGTAATACTGCTGCCGATCATCCTAAATTGTTAAAGTTATTACAGTTTTGTTTTGTTATTCCTGCACATAATGGGGATGTTGAGTTTCCTTCCTGATGTGGGCCAATGGACAAAGAGCAGAGAACATGGTCTGCCAACGTCATTAAAGGAATCTGTATTTTGCAGTACAGTTCTAAAAACATACCTTGTGAAGAGTTGTGCATATATATTGGTTGTGTTCCTGAACCGACATATAATTCTGCAAGTGTTATTTATTTATTTTTTTTTTTTGGTGCAGTGTTATGTATGTGTGAGGGAACTACAGTATGTTCACTCTCATGGTTGATAAGAGATGTGGTCTTGGCTTGTTATGGATATATGGTAACCCCATATGGAAATATTGTATGGAAGTGAATTATTTTTGTTCTAATAATTATGAGTGATGGGGCTGTAAAGAATCGTTACTAAATCTGTGCATAGTCATAAGTTACTTTAGTACCCATTGAATGGATTAACTGACGGATCGCCAAGAGTATCAAACGAACAGAATCTCGGCAATGTATTATTTCTACCTAAACCTCTAATCCGTGATTTACGACGGATTGCATACACAAGCTACCCATGGCATTAGGAAACCGTTCTCTTCAACAGCGGGCAGTACAACGAAGCGTTGTCATCTCTGTCATGCCCCGATGCAAGAATCTGTGTAGAAGGCTGTGCATAATGTACCTATCCTTCATAGATGTCGTTAGTCTGTATGCCAATACGAACATTTGCCGATCGGTTGAAGTATAGTAGTTTTAAGTGATGAATGTTTACTGCTGACTTTTGCATCTAAATTTACCGTTGAAGTTCTACATTGTTATCGAATTTTTAACTGCATGATATCGGCGTGTACACCTGCAGCTTGAAGTAATCGATTACATCAACGTCGTGTGGTTTTCATGTGGAGAATTGGTTAGTACGGTGTTCTGATATGAGAGATGGAATATGGCTTCCCATACAAATTCCAGGGTAGTTAAATAGTGGATAAGTATTACATTACATTATGAAGTACACAAGGCTACCATTTTTTCTGTATTACATGTGTGATATTTTGCAGATGATAGCGTAGTATTTGTTACGTGACGTTTGTTGTTAATTATATTTTAATTTGATTTCTGTCAGTTCTGTTTACTTTGTAGTTAATATGTGTATATTATAATGATGCAACGTCGTTAGTATGTTTGCGGACACATTCTTCGTAGAACAGTTGTTTGTAGATCTTGTAACATAACTGCCATCAGTCAGTTATTGCCATTGTTTCATTCTTGATTTATTCAGTATTTCTTGCATGAGGTAATATGATTTGAGAAAATAGCTTGTAAATTAAGTACTGTTAATGAATATGCCATAAGTCTGAGAGTTTAAGGTTCACCAATTTGTTTAGCATGTGCCAAGCGATTTTATTTAGCAGTGTTATGCTGATAAATGGTATTTTGTAATACTGTGACATTTTGAATTGCTTTAAACTGGAGTTACTGATACATATGAGCCATAGACCTTTGTTTGTTATTGCCTGTCTAGCAGACACTGTGTTTAGTCACTTTATAGCCAGTTAGCATACTTTATACACTGATAAAAGAAACTATAAAGTTTATAAATAATAACAGTTCATTAGCTAATGTGCAAATAAGCTATTGTGATCCAGTTTACAAGAAGTAATAATGACATAGTTTGTAGGTTTACAAATTTATAATCACCTAAGTTGAAATTATTATGTAGAACTCATTTTGCCAAAATTGTTTGCTTTATCTTTGCATTAAGGTTCTTGTTATTTCATATTGTGCAGAACAGTTAACAAAAGTCAACATTAAAGATATGTAGCAATTGTAAAAATAATTGACTCATTGATTGAAAATAACTGTTTTTCTGTTAGACCATGCTGAGCAGAGACCTCCCTACAGTTGCACATGAGGATGAAAACAGATTCAGTTTGTAAAATGTTGTGTTCTTCTTAGGATGCTGGATAATGGACAAGGTCCTGAAAAGAGTCATTCTAAGCATTAAGAAGAATGTATTATTCATACTGCTTTTCAATTCTGACATCCTGCATCACTTTATACTGAAAGTCTTTTGCACCAGAGCAGGCAGTAAAAGCAATCAGTGCTATTCGAGTTTGCCACAAGTGGGGGTAAACGCATTTGTTCATTCAATATATTTCAGTTAACATTAGATTTTTACTGGCTGTATTTATATAAAATACTGTAAGTGGCTTCCTTCAACTCAAAAACCAGCATCACACCCCATAAATGCATTGTTCATTGCACATAGAAGTTCTGTTGGTGAAAATGAAAATGCTCTCTTCTGAGTTTTTCTTTCAGATTGTCTTCACTGTCTGGTTTATTACCATAAACTATATCCATCTACATGTCACAGAAATAAATTTGTCTTGGGTTCAGATATTTTGAATATGGAAGCCACAATCCTCTGTTTATTGTTCTGCTACCAAAAGCCATCTCTAAACAACACAGTTATTTGTAGTATGAGCTATATACTGTCTTGCTAAAAAATGGCATAGATTGTCTCATAATGAGGAGAGGTGTTCAGAAGGTGGTTTCAGCATATGTATAACATGTGGGTATGAATTTGTGATCTCAGAAAAAAAAATGGCCCCACCAATCTTAGTTACACTCTAGTATGCCACATACCAACCTGAACACTGTATGGATTAACATGGAAAACCTGTTATTTGAGAGTTCCTGTGTCCACTGAAATGAAATCAGGCTTCACCACTGAACAGAATGGGTTGAGGAGGTGTAGTTTTGTTCAGTCCTCCCTTAGTAAATGTCTTCTGCAGGTTCTCTTATTGTTTAGAAAGGAAATCATTTCTTGATACCTTGTCACACATTGACAAAGTTACAGCAGGAAACTTTGGTCTGAAATTTTGTGAATTTATGGACACTTCTTGTGGGAAGAGTATTTAGCATACTTTTTAAACAAAAAACACAAATGATGGAATCTGCACAGCAACTGCAGATGTTGTTATAGAGAATTATGTCTGTGGTAAGCAGCATGGGAGCGAGATGGTGAGTGGGCTTGTAACTAACATAGTCAACGTGACAGGAGGTGGCTAGTGATAGTAACAGATTTTTCTTCTTTAAGATAAAGATGTTATAATCATGACACTGGCTCAGAAAGAGTACTTAGAAATTTAAATAGGAAACTCCGTATTGTATCTCACGCCAGTGAGTATTTAATAACTGTTACGTTTCACAATGTAAATACATGTATGGACAAACCAAGACAGTCACGTGGTAAATATATGGGATATAAACATGATCTTCACAGACCATTTGCTAACTTTGCTGTCAATTGGAAGGAGTCAGCTTTGCTGGGATAAAACTATAGAAGATGTTGTTCCTCAAAAATAAATATTTATTGATAATACAATTTAGAGAGGACTGTTCCAAGCATTTCACTTAACGTTCCCATGGAGTGGGTGTGTGGTGTCATATTCAAACCAGTAGTAGCTTACATTGTTTTCTTTTATCGTGGCTACAAGCATACAGGTGAGCATTGAGTGTTGAGGGTATCATTTGCTGGGCTGGGCTGGGATGTATGTGGAAGGATATGGGCGAATAGCAGAGAGATTTTTCAAGCAGTGCTGGGTCTGTATGATGAGTAATGAGCATAGAGTCATATTAATCTGCAGTGATGGTAATGGTGATATTGACTAAAAATAATGTCCGGCCATCAGTCTGGTCAGTCTGGAGATGAATCTGTCTTCATAATCCGTTAATGATGTGGTGGATAATTAACGGTTGTAGAAACTAATGTTGTGAGGACAGAGATAGCAGTTTGTGTGTGAACTGTTGGTCTTGCTGTGTGGTAATGCGTCAGGTATGTTCAGATGCGATTTCAACAGAGAATAGTATTGTAAAGCACGTTTTGGAAGAGGGGAAATTTGGAGGGATTTTTGTTTGCATACTGAGGACTCCAGTTTGTTAATGGAGTATGTGACGGTGCAGGATGGGTAAAAGGAAGTGGGAAATTATACACTGGCAGCATAGTGATAAAGTATCTGGAATTAGAATGTGCGTGTATTAAGGTTGGTCACATGTTGTGATGGTTAATCACTCTTGGACAGTCTGTATACTTATAAAAATTGTAAATTATCTGATCGCAATCAAGCTTTCTGTTGCAGCATCGCGGAACTCGAGACAGGGTGGTGCGTACGGTGTCGTTCGACGGGGAGTTAACTGAAAACTGAAGCCAGACACAGGGCAAGTTTAACGGCCTTCCATTTTCTGAAATGATGTATATAAATTGCTATATATCGTTCTGCTTGTTACAGTAGGTGTCAGAAATGGCCTTTTTAGACTCCCAGGTGCGTTTGATACCTTGTGAACAAATAATTGAATACTTTTGCAAATTCTTATCTAGAAATTGCTGTTACTGTGTGGCAAGTTTAATGGCAGCTGCATGACTCCCACGCCACCAGTCCTATCGCCGCTGTACGACACATTGCATCACCTTAATCACACTGTCCAGTGTAATCTACTGTAACAGGCATGTGAACCACAGTGTAAAGTATGTTTGTGTAGTTCGTGAGTATGCAGTGCAGTTTAACACAACTATGGGATCCCAAAGTGGGCAAAGCATCTGGTAACGGAAAATGTTGTAAGGGCCTGAAGATGACTAACTTTTAGTCGAAACATGTAGCCTTGCTTAAGAATAAAAAAGATTGTGCTGACGT
>Ga0123354_10002469_pt1 | contig 24474 bp, 15 predicted proteins | sample TergutLab28metaG_2_FD_97872 | JGI IMG/M metagenome (GOLD analysis project Ga0123354, IMG submission 97872) | Labiotermes labralis P4 segment gut microbial communities from Petit-Saut dam, French Guiana - Lab288 P4 | ecosystem: Host-associated > Arthropoda: Insects > Digestive system > Gut ... | reverse complement strand
GTATATGGACTGGATTGGGCTGGCCCAGGATAGAGACAGGTGGCGGACGCTTGTGAGTGCGGTAATGAACCTTCGGTTTCCGTGAAATGCGGGGAATTTCTTGACTAGCTGCAAACCAGTTAGTTGCTCAAGAAGGACTCTGCACCATGGAGTAAGTAAGAGTAACCTCATTTCACTGTGTTCTTAATTTTTGACAGGTCAGTAATATTTGCCACAGAATTATTTTATGTGTCTCCACACGACATTTTAGATTTTACATTCTCTGAACCGCGCATCGTGATAAACATACGTGAGAAAGGCCAGCAAGATGCACACTTTTCTTAATAATTCATTTCACTTAATTTATCCTCGACATGTTTCGAACAAGCAGCTGTTCATCGTCAGTAGTTCTGTACAAGCTGCTTACAGTATTTCAACATGCATCGTAAGAGAAGTCTAGTCGCTGACACGATACGATTGAGAGACAATCTTCGTACTATGAACCTACGTTGCCCAAGGAAATGAGTGAGGCCTATTGTCACCAGTAGTCGCGACAGCCTTCTTAATACGTACGAAGGCTGTTGTACTCGAAGCGATCCTAATCTGCGATAGGAACTGTGCTGCGCGACCGCAGTTCTATCAGCAAGAATTTTAGCAAGTTTTAACAAGCTCTGGTTTTTAGTGTCGAAGGTACCAAACTTCTATTCCAATTCAATAACATTAAACTTGAGAGAGTTATATAAATAAATTCTACCGAACTGCCTGTCACGCCCTGTCTACTGCGTGCTACTTCGCTTCCTTTTCCTTCAGGAGAAGAAAGAAATCGGTCAATGCATAGAAACAATGCTTCTCTATCTTGGGGTGGAAACCAATCAAGATTTCTGTCGCCAGCAACTGTTCCCTTGACTGCTGAACGACCCCCGTTTGCTTTCACTTCAACCGAGAAATGTCGTGGGTAACGAATAGGGTCATCAGATTTAATGACACAACAGTGGTTGATGTGCCTCATTTCTGCAACTAAATACCGTAAGAGTCATTTTCTGCCATGCAGGATCTGTCTGCTTTGAAATAATCGCGATGAACCACTGGCTCCATAGTTCCTAAAATTGACTGTTGAATACCACCGGGTGGTAAGGAACGTTGGGTGTTTTCGCTAAGAAATACCTCTCGATTAGGTCGAAACGTTAATTGTCTTGACTGAGTGAAGTCCTTCTTGAGAAGCTGATAGCCTGGTCTTCGCTCTTCTGGGTTGTTATACAGCCTAGATAACTAGTTACCGACGTTACAAGGTAACCTATAGTTTCCGTCTTTAAGGTTCAAGCAGTCCAAGCGTTTCGGGACCAATAGGGTGTCCCGAAACGTCAGTAAGTAACTACCGATCAGCGCTGCGTAACATACCAGAATAGCGAATGTTTCATTTACACTGCTTTGAGCCATGTGAATACAGCCAACACGCTCCTGCCAGATTTAAGATCCACATTAGTATTATCCTTCATTCTACGACTAAGTCTTGTGAATATTCAGGAATATTCTTGGTGAGTAATGGACAACTTACCACATTGCAATGAGGGACATGAATGTGGGGACACTTACAGATATGCATGAGTAGTGGTCGTTATTAATAGCAAGAACGATAGAAAATCAACGATAATTCGATTTACATAACCACATTCAGGCTGCTTCTGGGGTCCGTCCAGCTTCCTAAGGCACTGCGGATGGCGTCTCACCATATAAATCTGAAGCCAAGAATGGGTAGACCTTTTGTGTACTTCATCTGTGTCAGTTGATGACGTGGTGGTACAGTTATTTGACCTCCATAGGAAACTTCGTTGGATATTGGTAAAAACGTTCACTTTCTATTAATTATAACAAAACACGTGACTTGAAATTAGGCGCGTCTTATGTAAGTACTGACTGAGACGGTAAAGTTCATGCAATAAACTGGCGTTAGTGTAGTTTCTTAATGAATTCGTCGCCTACGGACGTTCGTGGTCCGTGTTACATGCTGGTACGAATAATTTAACACCATTTAATGCACAGTCACTTACTATACGCATGCTTGGTACTGTCAATTAAAGTTGTATGCGGAAAACTTTACACTGTGCCCACAGGGTGTATGAATATCCTTTGTTTCTGAGAATAAACAGCGATTATTTTGTTTTAAGTGGGATCTCGCGCTGTGTTGAAGATACATAAGTATACAAAATATAATCAACCGTCACCTAATTGACGATTATTTTTCCTGTACGTCGCGATTATTTCCGTAAACTACATAAACCGACTGGTTTGTTTTAATGGGAGACCAGTGTGTTTCGTGCGAGCTAGGAACTGAAGTTCCAAACCACAGCCGGTGGAACTGTGTACAAACAGATATTAATAAATGCAAAATTAAAATGACGAACATTGTACATAGAACGTAACAATGAGATGCTTTAGTGCAACCATTGTTGCAGGGGATAAGCAATGAGTATTACGCAGCCTGTTTGTGGATTTGTAGCCTTAGGTATCCAGCATGCAATGGGCATGCGCAATATTGTCATCTGTGGCGTGCTCCGATCTGCAAAATTTTTCCACATTGTCTTATAAACGGCACGATTTTCGAAAACAAAAGTTATTGAACATAAAACGTGTGTTTTGAGTTTCACTACAGCTGTTGTGTGAAACATTTCTCATTCTAGAAGAACTGAGCGAGATGTGATCAAAAATGTTTAGTAGTCTTCATGTAAAGTACCCTTTATTCTCGTCCGATTTTAATGAAACTTGAATTTTCGGGACAGATTTTCAAAAAAATACTCAAATATAAACTCTCATTAAATCCGTTTAATGGGAGCGGAGTTGTTCCATGCGGACAAACGGACGGACAGACATGACGAAGCTAGTAGTCGCTGTTCGCAGTTTTGCGAACGCGCCTAAAAACTGGATAGAGAAGGTAACAAACAGAGCTGACTGGGAGAAGTGCTTTAGAGTAGCGAAGGTCTGCATTGGACTGTAGGGGGCCATCTGAGAAGGAGAAGAAGAGGAGGAGGAGGAGGAGGAAGAAGAAGAAGAAGAAGAAGAAGAAGAAGAAGAAGAAGAGGAGGAGGAGGAGGAAGAAGAAGAAGAGAAAGAAGAAGAAGAGAAAGAAGAAGAAGAGGAGGAAGAAGAAAAGGAGGAGGAAGAAGAAGAGGAGGAAGAAGAAGAGAAAGAAGAAGAGATAGAAGAAGAGGAAGACGAGGAGGAGGAAGAAGAGGAAAGAGAAGAAGAGGAAGAAGAGGAGGAGGAAGAAGACGAAGAAGAAGAAGAAGAAGAAGAAGAAGAACTGAAGTTTTAAACTTTGGTTACATGTACTGCCTGTTTACACGTACTGCCGGTCCATATACAGCCGTACCATGGCCGAGGCAGTTAGTCGCTGGCCTCTCACCGCGAAGGCCGGGATTCAGTCCCACGTCAGTCCCCGTGAGATTTATGGTGGTCAAAGTGGTACTAGGACAGGTTTTACCTTCGAGAAATTCAGTTTACTCCTGTCAGGATTATTACAACAATGCTTAATATTCGTCTTCATTTACGTGGACGGGCGAAGCTTGGAAACCTCAAAAAGTCTTGCATTTTTGGAAGCGTGGTACCCTTGGGTAGCAAATTACGTTCAGTTGTTTTCTTGTTTGGAGAATAAGCTGAAGTGGAATTATTATTATTTTATGTATGTATGTATGTAAATAATTTAACCTTCAACTGGACATAAAATAAGAGATGACGCTTATGTGTTAGGGCCGTGCCTTGTGTCAGGCGGTTAGTTAAGAAGACCAGGATTCGTTCCCAGGTGGTAAGTCCGTGTGGGATTTGTGTTGTACAGAATTGAAATAGGATGTGACTTTTCATCGGTACTTCGGTTTTCCTTGCCATAACATTCCACCAAGCGCACCACACTAGCCTGTGTGCCATGCATGCTAAATAGGCTGCTCATAAATTCAGCATCTAATAGCATTGGTAATTAAAACGCTTTCCTCTTTCTCTCTCTCTCTCTCCCTCTCTCACACACATATTTTAAGGTGAATAGAATGAAAATACACGAGTTATTTTCTTAATTTCATCTAGTTTTCATTGTTGATCCTGTCCTCCCATTAGTGTGCTTATTAACACTTCAATCCGACACAAAAGCTGGCCGGTTTCTGTTGGTGTGACACTGCACAAGACGAACTGCTGGCAACAACTAAGTTTCCTCTTCGCTTTGTGGTCGTTGATTGTGTTTTGTCTCCATCCACTCTCTTCATCCCGTTCTCTGCGGTTACGTCGCTTTCCTAACGACCCCCTAGAGGGTTGCGACTTATTAAAAAGTTGTCACGTTGCTGCTGCCCAAAATTTTGAGTGGGTTCTCTTGTCGTTGTCGACAAGTGTCGGGAGGGAAGAAAGGAGGAAACTTGGACGACAACTTTGCTGCTGAGTTGGCTTCTCGCCGCGCCGTCACAACGCATTCACGGCGATCAGTTACAGAGCATTGTTTTCCTCAACTACTCTCACAGGGAACGGTTCATTTTGGTGGTAATGTAAAATAGGTTTGGCATCTGCGGGCAAAACAGCGCCGTGATTCCAACTGTACGTCTTCACCCTTTCTTGCTACTCTTCCCATACGTACGAAGTCATACAGGTCACAGAGGTCACGGTAGTTGCGATGTGCGTTCCACTCGAACTCTAGGATCATGGATTCGAATCCCGTCCCGGGGATACTCGCGCTTTTCTGCTATATCTATCAAAGAGGCCCATGCACAAGCTTTGACTGTTTCAAAATTAATTACAACTAAACCCGTCTTAAGCGGAACGTGGACATACGGCAAACCTGTCTTTAGCGGTAAAATTTCACACAGACCGAATGATCCAGGATTCAAGTACCTGTGTGAAACGGAATCTCCTTTCAACGTACTAAAAATTTCGGCCCCTTGCTACTTCTTTGTAGGCGGGTTTCACAGTATTTGTAATCTGGACGGCACCGAAGGCCTGATCAATAGCAGTTGAAGTGTGTGCGCATACGTGCATGAGTGTAGGTTCAAGTTCATCGCGCCCCATTTCAACTGAACCGTGGTTCAAATGCCGATTTTTGAGGTCTTGGATAATTTTAAACCCGTGAAGTTTGATTCCCCCCCCCCTGTTTTACCTCTGAAAACCCACTGCTTTAAATACGATATGCGAATTTACATGGTGCTTTTCAATAATATATTGCGACCGGATTTCATAAACACACATTGAATGAAATAATGACAGCAAAGACCTTTGTATCAGTCATGTGTTTATTTCACCATCCCATACGTCTGTTTGGATACATAAATTATACGTCGATTATACATCGTTTTTAGTTTGTGTGTGAATGTGCGTGGTTTGAAATATTACTGGACATGATAAAAACTTCGCTTCTGGCGTAATGCGGTGATTCTGCTGCCAAATGTTTAAGTCATTATGTGAAAGGTGACGCATTCGCATGTGTTTACTATTAATAAGCCTTGCAAATAAGCGGGAAGGTTGGGGGGGGGGGATTTTTTTTCCCGCTCACTTACGTATCTTCCGTGCACAGTTAATTAAGTTTTGACGCTAAAATGCATTTGACGTCCTGCGAACGCAGATTTAATGCCATATGCATATGCGAAATATTGCGCACGTAACTGTAGGCCTATGTCACATTTACTGTGTTACTGCGTTTGTCACTGCCTACGTGTAATTTACTGGACGTTTCGGTAGTTGGTTCTGTTAGAGATTTTAGCTGATTTGTTATTTTAATTATTAATGTATGTTGGGTATTGCCCATTATAGTAGGTCTATTTAATGTGTTACGTTTTGGGAAATGCCTCTAATCCCGCTTTCAGGCGATTGTCAGCACAGTGACACTGTGCTGACCAAAGGGCGTATTGGTGTTCTGTCTCATGTATATTTAGTGTGCACTTTTGGTGGCTGATTGATTATGTTTTTGAATCTAGAATAAATATTTCCTGATGAAGGGTTTTGGGTTTGATGTCGCCTGCTGCCACGGAAATAACAGAAAAAATTTGCATTTGTTGAACCAGCTCTGCTGCTGCTTCTACTACTGCTGCCGCTACCACCACTACTACTACTACTACTACTACTACTACTACTGCTGCTGCTACTACTGCTTCTGCTGCCGCTACTACTACTACTACTACCACCACTACTGCTGTTACCGCTATTACTACTACTATTACTGCCGCCGCTACTACTATTACTGCCGCCGCTACTACTACTACTACTGTTGCTGCTTCTACTTCTACTACTGCCACTACCACTACTACTATTGCTGCTGCTACTACTACTGCTGCTACTGCTGCTGCCGCTACTATTACTACTACTACTACTGCTACTGCCGCCGCCGCCGCTGCTGCTGCGACTACTACTACTACTACTACTAACACTACTGCTGCTGCTGCCGCTACTACTACTACTACTACCACTACTAATACTACTGCTGGTGCTGCTGCTGCTGCTACTACTACTACTACTACTAATAATAATAATGATATTATTATTACTTTGAGGCGGGGTTCATAGCGGAATTAAAGGTGCCGTAACCTGCGACCTAGTGGAAAAATTTTGTTCAAATTTGATATATGGGCCATCTGAACTGTTAAAAATGGCCCGAAGTTCATATAAGTCGTAAGGACCAGTCATGGCTGCCTATACTTTAGGTGTACTCTGTGTGTGTAGTTACAGAAACTCGTATTTTTTGCCTTAAGCACTGAAATCGAATTGTTTTTCTGAACCTTTGGGCCGTTCGCGGTATACTCTTGCTCCATTCACGTTTGAGAAAGCTGATCGATACTACAGATTCGAGACATAAATTCACTGCTGGCCTTTATGTGTTGATTCTCTGTTCTTCTCGACCGAATTAAACCTGTTTACCTCATCCGTTTCTTTTGTTTTGTGGTTCTGACGGGAGTCGAACCCTGCCGTCCGTCCAGTACCCATTGACTTTCCTGGCTTATATTCTGTTTGCGTCACGATGTATGTTGTGTTGATTTTGGTTCCATCAGATCCGGAAACCATAGAGAGATGACATGCAAATTAATTTATAATAACAGGCCTTCGTCTGCAGTGCCCTGTAAATACACGACACAGTAGTGACACTGCGTTCCGGCGAAAGGACCTTTAAACATTAAAACCCTTGCATTACTGGCTGGGTTTGAAATATGCACTGAAGGTACTGCATAGAATTATTTGCTTATATGACTGAGGGGTTTGGGAGTCAGGGTAGGTTAAGCAATATAGTGATAAGACTAAGTCCTGGACGATCCTGGGTTTGAATCCTGGAAGGGGAAGATATTTTTGTAAAGCGGCTAAAGGTTGAATCTCACGATTCATTTCACTCTAGTGTTGAAGTTAAAGTTGAGTGGAGATATTCCTCCACTTCCCAGTATGCCTTCATTGTGTGTGTTCGGATTATTTGACCCTTACCAATATGGTTTTAGAACTGGGGAATCAGTCTTTGCAAAGTGACGTGCATGCAACGTCGAGTTACTTGGCAATGTCTGTTGAGGTGGGGTTCGTGACTTGTTGCACGGTATCTCGACTTTCGCTTGAACTGGCTCAGGAATGTCAGCACGGTTATCCGTTGCCCTGTCCCGTGTTCGAACGTTCAATCTCCAGTGTACAGAGACAGAGTAGGCGTTTTACTGCTGTTCGGCTGGGTGCCGCAATGCAATAACACTAACAGAGTTTGTCGCTTGGATTTAGTTTTGTTGATTTTGTAACAGATCTGTTGTTAAATTATTGGGTTTAAGTCAGTAATTCCCCTCGCTAATTGGCAATAGTTAGAATCAATGCGCACAAAGCTAACTGTTTCAACTGGGTATTTCCAAAATACGTGCGAGTAGGCCTGTATGTTGATGTACGGAACCAAACAGCTACCTTATGCACGCACTGTGTCTCACTGTGACCACCTAGAGGCAACACATCCAGTCTTGTATTGTTTAAACTTCAAAGTCACAGTGGTAACACTGAGCCACGTGCGTTGACGCTACTGCACCGTGTCGGTTAGCGCGCAGAGAGTGATTATGTGACGATTCTCGAATTTCGTATTGTATGTATATTTCCTGTTATATTCAGATGAAACAGCGATCACTTCTGCACCCAGCACAGCATTAGGCAGTGATGGTTTTTAAACCACATTGCTGAAGCGTTTTGCTTTGAGATAGGAAGTGAATTGTTAATTTTTACGTCATCGCCGCCATCATAATCGTCGTCGTCATCATCATCATCATCACCATAATCAGTAGCATCAGCAGCAACTGGGTACGATCCATTCCAGACGTCTTTCCTCTTCATGAATGTTGGTCACTTCAGATTGTTTAAGTGTTCGTTACACGGGATTCGTGTTTTACAGCTAGAAATTTCAAAATTCAGCTCAAGTGATAAACTTATATTCTCCGCTGCGTACTCAAAATTGTCCACTTCCCATCACCTTGTCTTTCTCACGTCCCAAATCGCTACCTTGCTGCAAAAGTTCGTTTATTTACGTGATGAACTGGCCGACACTGCCTGAGAACATTTAGAACTTTAATTTTTCCTCACCGAAATGTCTGTGTCTACCCCGTCACTGCTGTCTCTTTCACTCATTGTCCACTTCGTGCCTAAAACAGTGAAGTATTTCGGAGTACCTCGGTTATAATGGATTTTAGTCGTGTTCGCAAAACTGTCAAACGCAACTACTAGTTTCGTCATGTCTGTGTGTCCGTCTGTCTGCCTCTCCGTCCGTCCATATGCGACAACTCGGCTCCCACTGGACGGATTTTCATTAAATTTGGTATTTGAGTATATTTCGAAGATATGTCGATAAAATTCAAATTTGATTAATACCTGACAGGAATGACGCTATTTTTCTTGAAGACCGTTGTACGTTTTGATAATAGCTCGCCGAATTCTACTTAAAACGAACAATTTTTCGGTCGAAAGTTGTGAAGAAAATCGAAACATATTTTGTGTTCACTAACTTCTTCCGAAAATCATGCCTGTTTTGAGATAATATGGAAAAATACTGTAGAGCCGGACAGCCTACAGTTGCCAATATAATACGGCGCAGGCGCTTTGCATGCTGGATAACTACAGGCACACACTCGGAATATGTAATACGTGTTGCTATTCCACTGCAACAATGGTTACATGAACGCGCCTCAATTGTACGTTAATGTACATTGGGTGGCTGACTAATTATTCCCTTCTTCCTTTACCTCAATGAAGCAGAGTCCTTTTGTCCTTCAGATTTACTATTCGCTCATCTATTTCAAAAGATGTCCGCCGTTTATGAAATCCTAATGTTCATTACCGTGTCGACAACAGCTCGGTACTGGTTGATGTTTTGAGCCACGTGGATCGGAACCGCCCTGTCGTGCTCTGTGTCTGTTCAAGATCGATCTTAACGATATTCGCCCACCTACACCAAGCCTACAAAGGCACGCACACACTTACGTTTTCACGTACCCTCATTTACCCGCTCGTGCTAGCAGTATCAAACCGATCGGTTAACCATCTTTACCATCTACTGTAAAATTATCGTCAATTGGCCAGTGTGTTTATGTGAATCGTCATATCTTCCAGTAAATAACGATTATTTCCCTATTTACTAAAGATTGTCGTATTAATAAAGGGCTCGAAGTATGTTCTGTTTGAGGTAGGAATTGAATTTTAATGTGTAATTAGAATGACCTCAATCTTAAAATATGTTCATCTCAGTGTGGGGTTTCTTGGCTTAAGACGTTGCTAGTAATTGAAGCTATAACAGTAATTAGTATTCCGGAATCGAATTATTTTAACATCGGTGTGCGTGAAGGTTACGCCCTTGAGTTTGATTTCATCATGTGTTAATTTCACTGTTATTATATGTAGTCGGACATCTAGGAATATAACAACTGAACCTTGTGGCTAACGTTCTGTTGTTCGTATCAGTTGTAATTTACAAATTATCGCCGTTTATCGTTTGTATCTTGTTTGCTTCAAGGGGTTGACCTTATGTCCAAGGCCTTCTGCAACCACACCTCTACAGGCTGTTCACAAACTCATTATGGTAATGTACAGCCATGTGGTGTGTTTCCTGCTCCTGCGGTAGGTAGGCAGATCGAAGGCCTAGTCCAGAAGCACCCGATCTCGACACGCGTGTTCGTTCTTTCATTCATATCTAGACTTCTTCATAAGCGTGTAGTTGTAGTGTGGGTACTTGGTGAACAGTGTGGGTTGCAGAAGAGTAGGAGGCTCCAGTTAAAGTATTCTTAAAGTTCACCCTATATCAGGCCACGAAGGCCCAGAGGGGGAGTAGAGGTATAGCTGTAGATGGAGTGGGTGGTCAACGCCACACCCCCGCCACTTTGCCCCCTGGAAAGACCCGGTCCGGTCTGGACGGGTGCGGAAAATCTCGCTTCCCACCACCGGGGTTCAATCCCCGGACTGTCCAGCCCGTAGCGAGTCGCTATGCCGACGAAAAGGGGCGTAGCCGGTACAAATTACCGGGGTCTGAATATACTGCGTATGTTTTTGTCGTTCTCGGTAATATCATAGTTGTCGAATGGGCAAATCGGCACTTTCAGAACGAGCACAAGTCGCTCTGCAAATGAGAGTCAGTCTTCCCGATATGGGGTAAAGAGTCCGTCCTTGCTGGGGGGCCCGAAAAATATTTTCACCGTGGCCCGAACCCGCTGTCGGCGGCTGTATTTAAATAGGGGAAATGAAAAATACGCACAGAACTGTAAACGGAATGTGTACAGACGAGACCACGCGGGGAAATGTGTCCGTAAGTGGGGGTCGTTAGGAAATCCGAAATAAGGCGCGGGTGTGTGTGTGGAAATGATTAGGCCTAATAGAGCACATTAGCCACTTCTTCCTGTACCGAAGGGTCAATCAGTACTGAGAGCAGAAAAATAAAAATCTTTTAAGACATCATTAAGACCAGTGGCCACATATGCAGCCGAATCTTGGACATTAAGTAAGGATATTGCTAAACGGCCGGCTGCTTTTGGATGAAAAGTTCTGAGAAGGATGTTTGAAGGAATTAAAGTGGACTACAATTGGATACAATGCTATAATAAAGAGTTAACGCAGCTGTTTGGAAATTTAGGTATACTTCCATTTGTCATTATAAGTCGTTAGAATTGGATTGGTTATGTTATTGGAATGGATAGTAAAAGTCAAGTGTGTAACAGTAATCTGCAGAGAAGTCGACTAAGAAGACGACCAAAAAACATATGGCGGAACTGTTTACAAACATATACTAAAAAATGCAAAATTAAAAACTGGAAAGAGAGGCCAGAAAACAAAGCTGACTGGTAGAGGTCCATTAAGGACGCGAAGTTTCACGTGGGACTGTAGTGATATCTGAATAGAAGAAGAAAAAAAAAGGAGGAGGAGGAGGAGGAGCAGAGAAGAAAAAGAAGAAGAAGGCGGAGGAGGAGGAGGAGAAGAGAAGAAAAAGAAGGCGGAGGAGGAGGAGGAGAAAAGAAGAAAAAGAAGAATAAGGCGGAGGAGGAGGAGGAGAAGAGAAGAAAAAGAAGGAGGAGGAGAAAGAGGAGGAGGAGGAGGAGGAGGAGGAGGAAGTAATTGATTGACTGCTGAGGGCAGTGTTAGCCGTCGGCTGTTGTGTAAACTGTAGGCGGGATATTGCTTGATGTACTGTACGTAGTCGAAATTAACGACTCCTCGCCGTGTATTTAAGTCGATATTTAAATTGGTGGTGTATATTTCTACAATTTGTTACTTTCGTATGAAAATGTTACTGTTTTGGAAATGAAACGTGATCGTTACGTAATCGCTGACGAATGAGCCGTATTTACGGTATGGGGTACGCTGACGGTCCGTCTGCAGTCAAGCATAATGCCCTTTCTTTGTGTATGTTTAAATGCGTCTCTGTGTGCCTTGAATGCTAACACTGGCTTGGACACACACCTGTTCAAGCACAGCGAAGAATATTTGAACGGCTCTTGACTGGAACGTGACGGTGCCAATCGTATGAACTGAGCCGTAATGGGGATCAGAAAATAGCAGCGTGGCTGGCAGAGCTGACCAAGTGGCTTGTAACTAAATATTTGGAAGCCCGAATGTAGTAACTGCAACAACCAATGACCAGTCAACACAACTATATTTTGTCCGCACCGTGCATGCACATAGAGTTGACACTCCTTATAGTGTTGTTGTGTCAGAGCGTTTTAACGCACTAATCTCTAGCATCGGGAATAAAACGGCTGGAGCTTGAAATTAGTCCCCAATTTTCATGTAGTTGGAGCAGTGGAAGTGCAGTCGGTACAGTCACTGGGCTAAGGCCTGAACGGCCAAGAAAAAGTGGTTCGCTTTCCGACAGGAACAATTGATCTGTCTGTTCTGCCAGGGGGTACATTCTGGCTGTGGGGCGCACGCCCTTCTCAGCCTCATACGCTTTGGGTTCCAGTGTCCTTTTTCGTGGGAGAGACAGTGGTCGGTCACCGTCTAGTGCCGTGGTTAAGAATGAGTGGAACTATACCTCCACTCACACTGGCCTCCATGGCGGACCTTTTCTTCTTGGACGTGTTGATCGTAGAAGATGGAACCGAAACGGCGGTAACAGGCCGTTTGACACTCGGAGATAAGACGTTGCCGCGAAACGTCTGTAACTGACTACCAACCTATGCTACGTAACATCGCAGAAGAGCGAAGACCTCATTTACACCGCGACGGAAGTCTGAAATCGTGCGGCTTTGTCAGTAGTGTGGCGAGTGTGTAGAAATACTGCGTGAAAACAATTGTCTTGCCAATTGAAATGCGATTTGAAGAGTACAGGATTTTTCGTAGACGGTAGAGGAACTGGTAAGGTGACACAAGACTGGAGTGTATGTGTAGCAGGGCAACATTTTGTGGATTTCTCAGAATAACTCTACTGCCCTCGTGTCTGCGAAACTGTACCCTAAGAAATAGTAATGTGTCATAATCTAGACTTTTTTTTTCTGAATAATAGGAATTTACGTTTTGGGGGTAATGCCAGCACCCCTACTTCCCACCCCCACTTTGCCGAAGCACGAGTGCACCAAACTTTACAGTGACCTGTTCTGAACTCGTCAGCAGCAGTTTGATAGAATATTCTTCCCGAATTTTCGAAACTTTCTTCAGAACACACTTTTGGTTTCGCTTTCATTTCCCTTCTCCTCCCCTGAAAAGAACTTTGCATGAATGGGACAAGCGATAGACTCCTGGGAGCACCCGTTGTCAATACACTGGCATCAGAGGAAATGTACAAAGAGTGTGTGTTACTCTGCTGTGTACGACGGAGCGCGGTTCACAACAGGATGCCAGTCCCGTCGAGAGCGACTACACCGGTTGTGTTCACTGGGCTTATGGATTAATTGGTTTGAGCTATACCGTAAGTTGGCCTTGCATTGCACCGCGTGTTAGTTGACATGTCGCCGACATTTCGCAGCAACTTCCAGCCTCTGTCTTCACTGTGGAAGAGACTTGCCTGGAGGCGGGAGGGATTACGACGGAGTGCCTTCCTATGTAACCTGCCACATGTTGCTAAGTACCCCCGAAACGGGCCAGGCGTTTGCTCGTGCGTGTAGATTGCCAGCTTCCCAGGCTTAGGGTTACAAGTGTTTATTTCATTTATTTATTATTTTTTATTACTTTCTCGGATGCTTTTGTTTAGAAATTCGAATATGAAGATCTGTGTCCGTGCCGAATTGTGGAGGATGCATTGGGAATCGCTCTAGTACATTTTAATAGGCCTGTATTGTGACAGCATTTGTTTGGATGGCAAGGAAGACCATGAGGAGCGCCTATGAGGGTATGTCCTACCGAGGCACAAAATCGGACGCCGATTTAAACGAAGATGGAAAGAAGAGAAACGGCTAGAACACGGCGATGTTTAGACGTAGATGTCTTGAATGATAAGCTTGCTTTCTAGAACGTAAGGTAAGGGAAAGGTTGTCACTCTTCACGTCATGAAAGCGTGGAGGTGGAGTAGAGATACAGCTGTACTCCGTCGTAACCTCGGTGCTAGAGGGACGCGAGTTCATGCTTTATCTCAAGAACAAGATCTCCGGTACGCATTGGATAATGGTGTGGGTAGACCCCGGATTCGCCCACTCATATTTACTGAAGCTCCTGTCGAGCGTTCGCTTATTTGCTGTAACAATGTTTCTTAATATATGCCCATAATTTACCTGATCTGTCGCCAGATATTTTAACTATGAGCACCTAATAATATAATTAGTTTATCGAAGTTTTATTGGCTACTGGGTTCGAAATTCACTCCGCTGCACCATTTAATACATTAAGGCAGACCGCAAATAAAAAAGTCGAACTTCTTGTACCGGCCATTTCTTCTCCACATCGCCATTACTTCTTCAGTTAGGCAGCGCTGTTTCTTGCACAACCGTTCTAATGGGTATTTAAGATGTCTTGGTTGAGAGACCTCCATTTATGACAATTCCAGACATGAATATCATGTCACCGTTGAAGTAGGATGGATTTTATGTGACATTGTATGTGTGGTACTAGTTCGGTTCAGTATGAACGTGTGAATGGGGAGAGCTGTTTGAAAGTTATTCTAAGTTGTAAACCGCTTGTGCATATGCAAACCGTTGTGGTTAGTTTAATTGGCCTCTCTGAGATACGAACCCTTATCGAGCTGTGTAGGAAGCGGGCTGTGGTGTCCGGTTTCAGTATATTCGTATTGTTGTTTTTTTTTTTAACTAATGCACTGGGAAGACGTAGGTTTGTGACTTAGTGGGGCATTTTTGCCTCTCTCTTCCTAAAAATGTCTCCAGTAGAATTGGTTTAATAGCCTGGGTACTTGATATAGTGTATTTTCTGTTACATAGCGCAACAGCCCCCAGTGGCACAGGGCCTGCTTATCGAGGCTTTAGGATCACACTCAGATACGCCTCTCTTGGTAGGACTCCCCTGGACGAGTAATCAGCCCGACGCAGAGACCACTACCTGACAACACACAACACTCACAAGAGACAGCCATGTCGCCGGCGGAATTCGAACCCGCAATCCCAGCTAGCGTGCGGCCGCAGGCTGCGCGGCCAGCGGTATCGTGCATATGTAACGTAGTGAAAGAATATAATTGCATTCACACTCGTTTCGTTGCAGCGTATGTGTGTTAAATAGTTAGTATACATTCGCTAATTATCGCTGAGTCTGCAGCGCGCAGCAAACTTGGTTGCCGCGTTTCCCCAACACCTTGCAGTTTCGTGGTGTGAACCGGGCGTCCCACTGACGAGGAACCCGTTTCTCCAGTCGTCGCCATGTCTGTATGTACTAGACTCAGATCCGCCTGTTACATATAGGCCGTCTCTGTCTTCGCTGAGCGTACTATCCATCTGTGGCAAGAAGGAAAGAGGAAACATCCGTCTGTCCGCACAAAATAACATGAAATTGGGCTTTTTTTTAATGCGCCCACGCGTGTTGGTGGGTAGGGCCGGACTGTATTGAACTCTTTCAAGTTCAACTCGCTAGTGAGTCATTTTAGAGGTCTTCTTTGGTAGTGGCATGTTCTAGTCGCTATAAACAGCTTATTAACGAAGACTTATGCGTGTACCAATTAAGGTGGTTGTGTGCGCTTTTTAAGTTCCCTCTGCTTTGAAAACTGAGTACATGAGAAGAGGTGGTTTATCCTTGTCGGATACTTGTATTTATTCCAGTATCTGTCCACTTGAGAGTCGACCGAAAGCCGAGTTCTCGAGGAAATGTGTTAGTGATCGTCACGTTCATTACTACGGTTATATCAGGGGTAGGACTGAATGCCCAGTGTACATGAAACAATGCGTAATTCTGAGGTGTGATTCTCAGGACTGAAGAACGATTGGAATATCATGGAATAATTATCGAGAGATAGAGCACGTTATTTCCATTCGTTTGACAGTTTTAGTATACACACGCCGTATTCTGCAGTAAGACTTGGAATGTTCAGGTGTAACGGGTGATGCGAAAATTTGAACAACTTGCTGAGATCAAAATAGTTTATCTAATAAAGGCTTGGAGATTGCAACACAGAAACTTAATGTTTGTCTTTATTTTGTGTGGGCATTGAAAGTTGGCCTTGCATCCATATGGAATGGCACACTTAAACGTGAATGTAAGTCGAATTGGAATACGTTGTGAGGAGCTATACAGGCTGTAATTATCGCTGCACACTGTTGGGACAATTAAATCGAGGAGGGTTAGAAAGGTGGGACGTTACACACTAAAGGAGACGAGGAATTCGTTCAGAATTTTGGTGGGAAAGCTGATGGGGAGATCACAAATAAATGGCTTAGTGGGATGGTGAGACTGAAGTGGGTGGTTACCATCAAGACAGAATTCGTCTTAAGGTTTTGGGCGAGTTACGGCGTTCTCACAGCCGATCCTGGTGGCCGCGCGGTCTAAGGCGTGGACCTGCGGCCGCTCTCTTACTGGGATTGCGGGTTCGAATCCCTTCGGGGGCAAGGATATATGTCTGTTGTGAGTGTTGAGTTTTGCCAGGTAGAGTTCACTGCAACGGGCCGATCATTAGGCCAGAGGAGTCGTATCGAGTGTGATATGTCTGCGTGTGATCGTGCAACTTCGATAATGAGGAGGCCGTGGCTCACTAGGGACTGTTGCGCCATGGAATAAAACGGCATTCTGACAGCGGTGCTGCTCACGGATCAAGTTTTCTGGGATGTACCAACCTTTAGAAGTGTAGTTACTTTGTCACCAGGTTAAAGCGCCCATGAGAACTGTTAATTGTAGCTTCGCCATTCTGTGAACGCTTCTAATATAATGCACTTTCCATCTCCGATTCCGAAGCGGCTTTCTGATTTTTTTGTAGTTACTTATTAAAATTCTTTGTACGCTAGACCCTTCACTTAAAGCATCTGCCTTCTGAGGACGGTACGACACGTGGAGGCACGCGTCGAACTGTGTATTCCGTTGCACGTTACAAACAAGAGTAGGAACACAAATTGCGGTCCCATCTTTCGAATGGTCTAGGTCAGAGTTTCTCAACCGCCGAACCGCGGCGGTTATACCGGGCCGCGAAATATTCTCCTGGAATTGATAACTAATTTTAATGTAATTTTATATTTGTCAACGTGCCACACCGTACACATAAGTGTACTAATACTTTATTGATTATGCCGTAATTAATTATTAATACTATGTTATTAATACTTACAGAGGTTGAGAAACAATGGTCTAGGTCCTTCCTGGCCGTAAACTCTTTGTTATTAGTGTGCTTCTGTTATAGCTGGGTCTCTATCGTGATTATATATTATTTTATGTAGCTTAAAATTCGGAATTACGGGCACGAAGAAAGGAGGCCAAACCCGCAAATGATATTCGCATTGAAATAATGTTCGTAGAAATTTTGGGACAGGAAATTTGTAGTTTTTATCAGGTCTGTTAGAAAAGTTTACGTTCAGTTCTGAGGTCAGCACAAAATGACCCTTTAAAACGGTCACGCATAGCTCGGGGCCTTTTATTTGATTTGCCTGCTGTGGGGTAAACGTATAGTATGACATACGCGTTACATTACATGCGGTTTTCCTCATGTCTAGTAAAGCCTCATAAACTTTGTTTTTTCTCTCTCTCTCTCTCTCTCTCTCTCGAAAATAGCACGTTTATACACAGAATAAGTTTTGCTTTTGTTTCCCGAGATTATCCCCAGTGTTAATATAATTAAGAATAACCATAGGCCACGTATGGGTGCACACTGTACGTATGCAGTGCAGTTCTACCCATCAAGTTTAATTAACATCCATTTTAGTTGTGTCAGATATCATTGTTGCTGTGTCGAACGCTGTGATTGGTGCTGAGAGTAACGTGCAGGTGAAAGTAGACCCTGTGTAAATTATTTGGCGAGAGGAGTTAATTTTCATTCGGTGTTTGTATTATCTTCCTGTCATAATATTTCGAACGTTTGCCAACCTGTAGCATATATAAACGTTACATAAACGTTCCTTTGCTCACATTAAACAAAAAACGCTTGTTTCATGTTCGCTGTGTACTGCTGCTGTTGTATTTCTCTCCCTGTAGTATCTACTATCACCGTGAATAGCCTATAGTTGTTTTTTATGGTTTCGCGCAGATGATTGTCGAATCAAGATGAATGAGATGGGCGGGTCATGTAGCACAGTGCGGAGAGGAGGGTGCATACAGCGTTTTGGTGGGGAAACGTGAGGGAAAGAATCCACTTGGAAGACTTAGGTTTAGATGGGGGCTAATATTAAATAGGCTTTCATGAGTGGGATGGGGGCCTGGGCTGGATTGATCTGGCTCAGGATGGGGGTAGGTGATGGGGTTTTGTATACGGTAATGAACCTCGGGTCTTCATAAAAATGCCAGGAACCTGTTAGATGCTGAAGAAGGGCTCTGCTGTGTGGAGTTGGTTAGATGTTTATCGACTAATAATTAAAAACTTATTTCCCGGAAGTGCTTAAGTGTGGGCCTGAGAAGTCAACAGAACGCTCGGTTTAGCTCGCTTATTCCGTGAAGTGCCATCTGCAACACGGTACCCGAGCGCACTGATGCACTTGCCCCACCTTTGCATAAGTTAAAAAACTATTTCGAGGTAGAAATCGGGTTCTTATACAGTAGAACGCTGGTTATCCGTATCGGCTTGGCTGTTAGGGTAAATTTGTCGAGAATGCCACAAAATTAACTTGCCGTGATATTAGCGGTTAGCGGATGAAGTACATTACACAGTGTCATGGCTTCTAGAACTTCAAATCAGGAGTGTTCGAAAGGTTTAGACCCAGGTACGTACTGTAAATAGCAACAGCCGAATTTCAAACCGCCCTTGTAGTCTATTTTCAAAGAAAAATCTACTTATCCGGATTGTCTGCATATCCGGATGGCTCGGCGTCCCAATTAATCCGGATAAATGTAGTTCCACTGTATTCGCAACCATTCACAAACAGCCATTTCCACTACCTCATTATTGTGGAATTAACAGTGGAGCAAGACTATGACGTCGCCGAAATTAACTCGCGACTAATGCCTCTCTGTTGTGACTGCGCTGAGAGACAGGCCACAATTGCTCGTTTGACAGTAGGCTGCCGTATCACGAATCTGTCCTTGTGCAGTACGTTAACATGTCACGGGCGACACCTAGTTGGACAGTACTCCTGACGCAACACGAATGCCCAGCTGGCCACTGCGTCTGTTGGTCAGTACACTGAGACGTCACGAATGCCCGATTGTTAGGCAGGCTGTACCAGAGAGAGATCTGTCAAGCCATTTATAAAACCCTTATAAAACAATGGAATCTCAAAGCAGTAGTGTGGCTGGAGTGCGATCGGTTGGAACAGAGTTCACTAACAGTACCAGTGTGCGGTACCACGAACTTACCTTAATTAATCTACCCTTCTGTGGCATATCTATGCCGTTGTATCTGAGCAGTTATTTTACCTTGTATTAATTTCAGAAAGTTTCATTTCCTGCGAAATAAGCTTAGAATGCTCTAGCGGGATGAGTTCCAGTGAAAGAGCGCAGTCACCTTCCGAGAGTTCAAGCATTGTTCCTTGAAGCTCGTGTGTTACAATAAGACATCTAATAAGCTCTTTATAATAAGAAACTTTGTTCTGATGTTGGTGTTCCTTCCACAAAAGCGCCTCACGAAATTATTTTTGACTGCGTGCATAAATATTAACGGGTTAAAGCGCGTAGTGAGATCGTATTTGCACAGACATACCAGCGCGTTTCTCGATTATTACTTGTGTCTTTGGACGGTAAGACATAACGAATGTGAACATACACCATTATTAAGCCTACACTACATTACACACAAAGATTCTGTTCGTGCATTTTTCCATCAGAAAAACGGATATGCGAATATGGTGTTGGTGTTGTTTACCTTTTCGACGTGTTGTATTTTAAGATGTCTTGTGTGTATTGTTGTTAGTTGTCTTGTGTGTATTGTTGTCATCTTATGTCTATTTGTTGTACTATGTGTGTATTGCTGTTTTTACTTCAGATGCCAGAATGCTGGCTAGAAGTCAGTATTCGGAAGGTCCTGCGACCGGCCACCTCGACACAGGTTTTTCCTGGTTTCCCTGTGTCTATAAGCAAATGCTGAGATGGTTCCCAAGATTCCAAGTTGCCACCACATGCTTCTCATGTAGTCCTCCCGACTTAAATTTATTAGTAACCAATTTCATATTTTGTATACATGTAAAATAACCACTGCCACCGGGTGAAAACCCAATTGCAGTTAATAATAATAATAATAATAATAATAATCGTATGGAGAAATCAGTTGCTGTTTCACGGAAGAATCTTGTGAAAAAATGAATATATTATGTGAACAAAAAAGTAGAGCTCTTAAGGCTGGTCAGGGTGGCACATGACTGTGTTAACCACTAGACCGTAAGGGATAAATATTAGAGCTTACGCGTGGATCGGAGGGTTGATGTTTCTCGTCGTATGTCATTACCGACAACTTCTGTTGGTTTAATTTCCCCGTGTGGAGCGATGATAGAAATTACACTATTGCTCGGATTCACAAGTCATGTGATAATCATGTCTTAACCCTGTAGTTGGCGAAGATGGTCAAAATAAAGAGGTTTGGTTCCTATATCACAAGAACATATTAATTATTTATTGTGGTGCTAATTCGGTTAATGAAGTTCAGGGACATTAGTGTTTGTTGTGAAAGTAATGAACTCTGTTTGAGCGAAAGGTAGATTTCTTTAACTTTAAACCGGGTGGAATATGCGATTGCCATTTCCCATTGAATGATCAACTAAATCTGGATCTGTTCCCCTCCTTTTGTGTGTGTTTCAAGAGGTGCGTGCTTACTGTCGCACCCAAAGCGTGTCCCATACCTAGCGATGTGATTTTGTCAGAGTAACTAGGTGCTTTTGTGTCTCTTGTGCTATGCGGTGCGTAGTTATGATATTATATTTGGAGCGGCTAAGGTGTGCGATTTGAACTAATCATTCAGGTGGGGCTACGATAATTGTTTAAATTAAGCCAGGAGGTAGAAGATATTTAAGGCTTGGACCGAGAAGCTTGGACGACGTTTAAATTGAATAATATAGTCTTCTGGGATATGACGCCGTGTAGATTCAAATACAGGAACCGACGTTTCTCACGAGATAGCCACCTCCGTCCCGGACACCTGTGTTCCATTTACACAACGCCATATCCCTAAAGACTGGAACCCTTTTCAACAATGCTATGAGAGCTTCAGATTTGCATGATTTTTCAGTGGTTGGATATGATGATTGTGAAACAAAAACAACTGATGCGCCTACAGAGGGTGAGCACTCATGAATAAATCTATGTTTCCTAAGAGAACCGTAGTGGAATCAAAGGGTATTTGACTTACGTTTTCAGAACATTCCGCATGGTTCTTGCGTCCATATCCTGGGTTGCTGTATTTCGAATGTCATTCCGTATTGAACAAGGAAAGATAAAATATCATCCTGTGATAACTAAACTGATAATACTGGGGTGTTTAGTTTTATATAGGTTTTGTGTGTGTGTGTGTGTACCGCGACATTTTCGTAGAGGGACTGAGCATATCACGATAAATTGTCATAGTAGCGGATTCTGGTCTAGGGTCTTGAGATTCGAAACTGACACAATGCAAAATGTGAGAAGCTGGACAACAGTCTAGGTTGACAGTCTTTGGTAAGGAACGGGTGTTACAGCGCCCTCATGTGCAACTGAAGAGTGGCATTTATTTGCATTCCGTACGTAAATGTCGAAATACTCCGAAAAATATTCGGGTCTACGCAGGCGTAGGGAGTGGGAGAATTAGATATAATGTGAAGGTTCATATGGTGTACGGTGACGCGGCATGGGATTGTCAGTATTTGTACGAGTGAGGAGACTACAGTGGGCTGGCCACTTAGAAAGGATGAGTGATTGTCGTATCCACAAGAAAAGTAATCGGAGGAAGGAGGTCTGTGGGAAGCCCAGAGGTAGGTGGGAGGATGTTGTTTGGAAGGGCGCCATAGATTTGCTGTGGATACGGAATTGGAAGGCAGAAACAAGAAGGAGAGAAGGTTGAGGAAGAAGATGGGCTGAAGTGCTGAAGAATAAGGAAAAGAAGAAGGTGAATAATGACTGCCGATTTGTGTATCCGTAATGTCTAAAGCTCTCGCGAATTTAGACCGTTCGAAAATTTCGACCACCGCTGGATTTCCTTTCAAGGAGATGATTGTGTCTGTGTGTTCTTCTACAGCGGGATCTTGTGAGAGTTTCTTGCTCCACCAAGGTGCCCATTCTCTTGTTTTAGCACGGATCTAGAAGAGGGGGACAAAAAGACCGTGTGCCATAAAGTTTCCACCTGCTTGTAGCAGAACGGCTAAGATATAATGACTATCCCATTGCACTGCCAGAAAAAGAACTCTTGCGGTTTCTCACAGACAAGCGCTTCCGCGTTCGCATTGTGCGTCATAGAGAGGTCGGATCGCGAAATACAAGTATGTGCGTTGTAGTGGAAATGCCACTTCGAGAAAGGAGCATCTTCTTAAAGATATAATTGGGGCGACCTCTGAAAGTACCGAGCCCACATATTTTAAAGGGTGATCTCGCAGTTAGTAGAGACGTGGCAGAGACCTGAGAACTGTGGAAGGCAAGTCGCACAGCCTAGATACCGATAAAAACACTGGGGTTTCTAAAGACCATATAACGCCAGGTACGCACGTTTATTTTTAAAATTATTGTCACAAAGTCTAAGCTTATTTTTTTATATAATAATATTGTTTTGTATTATTCGTAAGAGACCTCTTAATTACACTTATGGCCGCTTGCAATTAAAACATGTACACAAGGGTATATGACTTAGTAACTGCCGGTTACCCACATGCGTCTTCTTACAGGGTTGTGGGAGTTTTTAGCTGTGATTCCTCTTCTCATGCCTGAATTTTGCGTGTTGTTCCCCACCGCTCATTCGACCAGGAACGCCGCAAGAGGAAGACTTGGTGGCGGTGGAGAGAAACGTCGCGGTGTTAAACACAAACTCTTGAATTGGAAAAATTCCACGAAAACAATATAATATGCCATAGTTGAAAAATATTTTGTAAATATGCTTTATAGACATATTTAGGACCAATGAGTGGGTAGTAGGATAACATTAACATAGGTCTTAAAGAAACAGAAAAGAGTGCATGCTGGATTTGTGTGATTTGTGGTAGGATTCTGTGACGAGCTGCTATGAGCACTGGTTTGTAACTTCAGGTTCCTTAAACGAGGGCATTTCTTGTCCAGTTGAGCCAAAATTTTTCTTCTGAAGAAAGACCTAGCTTCAGTGGCTGGTTGGTTGGTCAGTGGCAAAAGACTAAGGGTATCGGCAGCTGACCGCCGACCACCGGTTGTGGGATCCTGATGCATAAAAAGGAAACATTTTGTGTTCGTTGTTAGGGTGTTAGTGTATGTGCTGTTCCTTCAGTAATTAAACCACAGGGGTGTTGGCCACTTTTGAGTTGCGGTCATTGGAACAAGGTCCATGTTGAACCTGCTTGTATGTGTAGCTGACGGCGGGACAAGACGTGAATTTCGGATGAATGAATGAATGAATGAATGAATGATCGCCCCTGTTCTTGAAGTTTTCCTCAGGCAGAAGAAAGTTAGGCGGAAGGCTGGGGGTGGACGACGAGACGGATACTTTGCGACTGGACCGGGTTTGGAACCCAATAATGTATGGATATTTGAATAAAGGGAGACCAACTTGATGTCATTTGCTTTATTATTTCATTATTTAATGCTCATCATGTTTCGGATGTTAATACATCCATCCTCAGGAGCTTGCGACTTATTTGTTGAGTTATTTAATGGGTTGTATTGCTCTAGTTCGATGTATGTTGGTGTTACGGTGTGGTTTGACTGGGGTGGTGTGGTATCCGTATTCAGGCTGAAGCCTGTACATATGGATATGTCCATGGCTGTAGTTCACAGTCTCCGTTGCTATTCGCTGTACTTTGGCCACCAGTGCCGTAATGCCACATTTTATTAGCTTTCGGATAATGAGTTTTCCCATTAATGTATTTGAAACATTAATATCACATTTTCGCCATGTCTAATGGATTTTCGCTACAACCACAACACGCCAAACGGAATATCATAACCTCAGAGTTTTATAACTGTCATGGAGCGAATCATTACCGGTCCGTGTCACATGGTGGCGTTTTCACTTCCCCATTTCCCGTTCCATTTCCCTTTGTATGTTTGTTAGTTTTAATTAGTACTGTTCCATTATAATAAATACGTGCAAATACGAGTAGGCACACTGTACCTGTATTTACTATCCTTCGTTGTTAATTATTTTGTATGTGTTGTTTAAAGTTCCTGTGTTATCTGACGGATGCAGGTTACTGAGGGTGCATGTTGGCTGATAAGACAGATGGTGCGGTGGTGCAGACGACGGCGAATGCCAACCCCTTCTACTCTAAATTATAAATTTTGCTGTAGATGTAATTACTTACTTACTCCATGGTGCAGAGTCCTTCTTGAGAAGCTAACTGGTTTGCAGCTAGTCAAGAAATTCCCCGCATTTCACGGAACCCGAAGGTTCATTACCGCACTCACAAGCGTCCG
>Ga0123354_10002468_pt1 | contig 24474 bp, 16 predicted proteins | sample TergutLab28metaG_2_FD_97872 | JGI IMG/M metagenome (GOLD analysis project Ga0123354, IMG submission 97872) | Labiotermes labralis P4 segment gut microbial communities from Petit-Saut dam, French Guiana - Lab288 P4 | ecosystem: Host-associated > Arthropoda: Insects > Digestive system > Gut ... | reverse complement strand
GATAATGTGGAAAAATATTGTAGAGCAGGGCAGGCCACAGATGACAATATGGCACATGTGCATTGCATGCTGGATACCAAAGCCTACAAATACACACGCTCAGGTTGTGTAATACTCATTGTTCTTCCACTGTAGCAGTGGTTACACAAACACACCTCATTGTTACATTATACGTACATTGCCTCTCTTGTTTTTAATTCAGATAGCAGATTGTTGTCATATACATCCTAATTACTATTATATATCAGCTGAAAATACAACACCTACTAACATAATAGGCTGTCACTGGCTCTAATCCTTAATCAGCTATATCCAATCTACCTTATCAAAACCTGTCATCTTCAAATTTCACTGAGTAGATTGATGTAGCAACACTTCATTGTTTTATGTGGTTTTTGTCTGGTTTTAATCTTGTTCAAAATATACCATCTGCCATGATTGAGACTGTATAATTTTGCAGCTTCTCAAGGTAAATATTGAGATGGGGTTCTTTCATATATGTCCTACACAACCTCCTTCAAAAAAACCCTTAACCAAGCAAATGTACCTGATAGTCTTTTCATGTCATTTATTTGTGCCTAACTTGTGCATTTGAGGCTGGTGTCATTAAATAACTGAAGAATTATCTCGATTATGTGCACGTTTGTTATTTCTTTTATCTGAACAGCATTCAGCACTTACCCAATTTTAGTCCCAAATCAAGACTTGGAGTTTGTTATGTCCTTGGAACTGCCTTAAAACAACTAGTGTGATTTTGCGTGATGTACGGGATCATTAAAATAACCAAAGAAACAAATTACACTTTTACACTTCTTGCACACAGCTGATATGAGATGAATATTGATGGTATACAGTGTAAGAAGTGATGCATGGTACTGTGTGGTTTAAACAACTAGTGATTTTTATTTTTGGCAGTACATGGTGAAAGTTGAGAAGGGAGACTATGTCTTGAAGCTCCATGTCAGGCATGAGAAAAGGGATCTACTAGACAAAATGGTGGACCAGCCGCTACTTCTGAATCAGAAGCTGCCTTCTGCTCTTTCTTTGGATGTGTACGGCAGCTGGGCTCAGGCAACAACATCTGGCAAGAAACTGGAGAAGGGGTCACTTCCCCAGGGTCAAACTGTGCCAGTCTACATAACACCGCTAGCAGATGATAGGTAAAGTAAATCAACTTGCTTGTCACATGTTCAACCACTGTCCTGCCAAAGGTTTCTGTTAATTTTAAAAAAATTGTCGGTAGCTGTCACCCATGTTGTAATCACTTGAGCTCTGATAGTTGGCCTTGAGTAATAGCATGTGCTTGTACATCAGACATTAGTTGCACTAAATTGAGTTAGGTGGAAATAACTCTGATGATGATGATGATAATAATTGTGAATCTGGGGTTACTAGTGACAGTAGAAATACAGCAAAAACTAGATACTTTTAAATGCTTGGGGAAGAATATGGAAACTTGGAATTAATAAGTTTGCATTTTCAGCTGAGCATAGGAATTTATAATACTAAATCAACATAAAGTGGGCCCGGTAGCTCAGTCGGTATAGCGACTGACTACGGGCTGGACAGTCTGGGATAGAATCCCGGTGGGGACGAGATTTTCTGCCCAACCAGACCAGCCCTGGGGCCCACCCTGCCTCCTGTAAAATGGGTACTGGGTCTTTCCCAGGTGTAAAGTGTGGCTGGGGCGTGCTGCTGACCACTCACCCCTTCTAGTGCCGCGGTCATGGAAGAGTAGAGCTATACCTCTACCCACCCTCTGGGCCACACCGGGCCCATAATGGGAACACTTTACCTTTTTAAATCATTATAAATGGGTCTGGCCATTAACACTGAACATTGCTCAAAAATTGAAGTAGGTGTGTGTGTGTGTGAGCACGTGCATGTTTGCGTGCAGGCAGGCAGGGATGCACACACATCATATTTATGGAAATATTATAAATTCCTCATCTAGAATTGGGTGTGAGGGTTTGCCTGTCTATCATGACATGCATAAATGAAATACTAAACAGTCAGTTATGAATTTGTGATGTGAGCTCACAATAGGTTATGTTACCATTTGTGACTGCCAAAGGAAATGTAAACAGAAACATTCTGCTGTGCTTTATGCAAGAAACATACTTTGTCAGTTCAGTCTGTCGAAGAGATGAGGTGAATTTTCCATTACATAGCCCACCCAGTACTACCAAAATTCTCATGATTCTGACAGAATTTTCTTTAAATTCTGAAAAATTGACAACATGCATGAAATGACTACACCTAACTGCCATGTTTATTATAAGTCTTCATAAATGTCTCCAGCTGGAGTACACTGGTAATTTAATTTATTTTCCATCCTGCTACAATGAATGTTATTATACTTACTGCATCCCTAAAGGGTTAAGGGTATGAAGCCAATAGTTTCCTGCATTGAATATGCTCGTTGTAAGACAGGTAATTCTGGTTAGATGGTAAAAGTAAATGTTTTTATGTAACAGTTTGTGTCATCATGATCAGTCAGTCTTCATTACTACTAGTGAGAGGGCACCATTAAATAACTTAATAATCCATAAATCAGTAAGGGAGTTTGGTTTCTGTTATAGTTTTGTGTTCAAAGATTTGTTCAATATTTCCACACATTGATCAGTAATTTTTTTTATATTATCATATTAAAATTATGTAACCTATCCAGATGAACGTAGAACTTTTTTGTATATTATCATCTTGTGTTTTATTAATTTCAGAATCAGTAAAGGAGTTCCAGTGGGGCATTTCTTGTCTGGAACAATAACCTTTGCTAAGGATGTGATTGGAAAGAAAGTGGTAAGTTTAATGTTGTAAAATGTAGTGTGTTTTATTATAACTACTACTTTTATATGATAGCCTGTATGATAACATGTAGTTGATTAGTGTATCAGTGCAAAATTTGGACTCTCACTTGCTGTAGATTGACAGTATTTTGATGAAAACACTGTGCTGAAGAAAATACTTGAATCACTGAAAATGAAGTAACAAAAATAGAAAAAATTATATAGTGAGAAATGTCACAATTTGTGCTCATCACCTTTAAGAAATTTAGTATTCCTTTGTGCTGTGCAGGATGTGTATCCATTCACATACATGTTGCCAGAACCTCCCAAGAAATCTTCCAGTAGCAAGTCATCAGATGCAAAAGATAAAGAGAAGACAAAGTTGGAGGAGTACAATGAAGAAATCAGGGACCTAAAGACTAGTTGGCTAGCAAAACTTGGTAAGGCATATCAGGAGATTGCTACATAGTAGCATGGAACTGCCTTTCTAAACATTTCCAGAAAAAATATCTGGGGGCAGGTGGTCTTAATCTGTTACCATTTCCATATATTAGCATGTAATAATATCACAGTGTGATGGTTAGTCATCTTGCTTAGTATTAGGGACATTAGCATGTGTGAAGGGAGTGCTGTGTTTCAGTGTCTGATGTACAGCATGGCCTCCTTATTGAGTATTGTAGTTTGTGGTCATGTTGTCTGGTGGCATTACTGCTCAGATTTGTCTGGGTTCAGTGGTTGCTGCAGCTTGCTTCTGTAAAGATAATATTGCATAAATGTGTATTGTTTAACATAACATGTATAGGCGGGGAATTTTAAAGCCATTTTGTGGTCTTCTTTTTCAGCTGGTTGATAGTATTATCAGTAACAACTAGGATATGAGACTTGAGGTTTTCATGAAAGTAACTATGAAGATTACTGTCCTGTGGATTGTGACACTTTGTAGCTTCATGTACCTACCACAACCACAAAGTGTCAGAACCCAGAAGACTGTAGTTTTCATACAGTAAACCCTCGCATATCTGGTCACAGTTAATCTGGATTTCAGATAATCTGGATCAACATATTTGAAAAATTCTTATTCACAGTTTCATACATACTTTAAAAGACACATAAGATTTAGAAGCCAGATGAATCGTTCTGCACTGATGACAGCACAGAGAGAGACAGAACATACATTACACTGCTACTAAGTCTTGCTTTTTGTTTGGTATCATTGTTGACTCCGAGTTGGATGGATGCTATTGCTTATTACTGAAATGGACAAAGGAGACCCTGAATTTCAGCAACTGACAGAGGAAGAATTTGCTTCAAATGTTGTTATGGCTTCTGCCTTGGAAGAGGGATCAGATAATGAACTAAATGTGCCACAAGAATTCAAAATTAAGAAGAAACTTCTTAGCTCTGCCAGAGATAGCGTTGATGCAGTAATCAGTTATGAGGGCTCTTCAACAAATCATGAATTGAGGGCATATTATGAACACTTAAGCACTGTGAGGGAGATCCTAATTAAAGGACAACAGCAGAGGTCTGTTCATGCAAAACTTGATGGTTTCTTAAACATGCATTATTACGTTCAAAAACAATTACAACTTTTGAGACTTCTGCCCATGTATAAATGTGTATGTATTGTGTATCTGTTTTTTGTTTTTTAAATATTCTCCACGGTAATAATTTTATTTATTTTGATATTTTGTTAATAATGTATAGGTATTTAATTATAAGATTAGCACTACCTGTATCATTACATTTTCTGTTCATAGGTGTTCAAAGTTTTTTAATTTTAGGGCTATCTTTTGCTTCCCTAATGCAGATTATCACTTAATCAAGATAACCTCTCCCACCAGTCAATCCAGATAAATGAGGTTCTGCTGTATTACAATAGGATATGTATTTAGTGGTGAATTTCTTTGTTCTTGATACTCTAATTGTAAGTAATTCTGTCAAGGATATTTACTGGTAATTTTGACCAGTTTCTTCACACATTTCCCCTCTTGAATTTTACTCTCAAAAATTGGGGTCCACATCGTACATGAGGGCATTTGATACATGAATGAATATGGCCTGTGGTACATGAACAGCCACATCAAGCTTGAGCAAGACAAGTCTTGGTGATGATAATATATGATTTTTTGTCAACATATCAACATTCTTGTAGCTGAATTTTGGCATTAAGTAATAAGTGCATCGAACTCACATATGATATGAACTTATCACAAATTCAGTTAATCTAGAGCCTAGCGCAGTAATTTAACATTTTATCATTTTGTACCAACAGAACCAAATGACCAGGCTGTCTCGCTGTATGAAGAGCTGAAGGACTTGTACCCAGATCACCTTGCGGTACACACTGCCATGCTTCAGTGTTTGGAGCCCAGTGAACCCAAAAAGCAGCTTCCTTTCATAGAAAATGTGAATGCACCTGACCATTCAGTCAGTGCCACAGCCCATAAAATTATTGATTTAGCAGATACAATTATAAATAGTGTCAATCAGACACAGCTCCTCACTTATCTTGGTACAAAAGCAGATCTTGAACCTGATGCAGCCAAGACTAAAACGTAAGTACCATCTATATTTTGATAAAAAGACTAAGGCTGGTTCTCAGATTAAAGTATCATCCATGGGATGAAGTGTAGAGGTCAATGTACAGACATTAATATTGCTATAATAATATGTAAAATTAATATCAATGGTGAAAAGTTCCATTCATTAACATTAGTGCGTATGTCAGCACACAGGTGTGAGTGCAGAGGCCAACGCTAGGTCATAACTTCCTTAAGGTAGCACTCTCGAGTAGGTATCATCATTGTACAGGTCAGTGCAAATGGCCATGTAAGTACTAGTTCCACAGAGGTGTACAAAGGTCAGTACTCAAAATATACGGATTAACTTTGTGGGGGCAGAGTATAGATTTAAACATTCAAACATAAGTACCATCTTCATGTGGTAATTAGCAAGAGGGGATTGCTGTAGAGAATATTTCTTTGTGAGGGAGATGAAGTAATAAGAGAATGGAGAAAACTGCTTGTTCAGGACTTCAGCATTTGCACTCTTTATCTGGTAGCATTACGGGCATGGTATTCAAGAAAAATGACATGGATGGCTTTTGTGTTTGATTTTTTTAATTTCTCAGTCTTCTAGCTTTTGCAAAGCCGATTTGTTTTCTTATAGTTTAATGGAGCAACAGAAGGCAGCACTTGTGGAAGCTCTGTGTAGGAAGGGTTCTGCTATGTGTCGTATTTATACCATTATGAATGCAGCTGCCTCTGAGGGAGAGGAGGAAGATGAACAGGAAGATCTTTCTACCGATGCTCCCATTGAAGTTTCCCTGGAGAGTATTGACAACGTGTGGAGGGATGTTCTGCGATTCACAGATACTAATGACACTAAGGTCTATATTTCATGTTATGTCTTAAGTTTAAAACCTTCAGCTGTCATAAAAATCTTACCCTTATGCCCATTAAACTGGACATTCGACACACACTCTGACATGGCATGCTGTTTCAAGAAAATAGTTATCAGTTTCTGGTAATTACTGTATAATATTCTTTAACCAATTTTTGAAGTTCCTCAAATTCAAATGCTGTCTTAAAATATGTTAGTGGCATTCAGAAACCATATTGACAAATTGACAAACTCTTCCTTTTCACATAGAGACCAGGTGACTGCCCAAGCCTCAGCATATAAGGCAGCTAGGAAAGAGCTGCTAGTGAGATAACGTACACAGAAAACTAAGGGCCATGGAGACAAACTGATGCTTGATCAACCACTTTGCTTCACAATCAAACCCTATCTAGCTACAGTTTCACATTAAAAAAATGCAAACAATCTGCAGTGGGTGCAGCAGAAGAAAATCAGGACACAGTTTGTAGAGTGTGATGTCAGTCTTTATATTGATCCTGCTTTCCCCAGGCTCTATGAACTCGAAAACTTTGGTAGTGTATTGCATTTGGGTCCGCCTCTGCACTCCGTTACCGTACTCTGTACCCACCTTGTATAGTAATGTAAATAGTAAAAACCAGTAGCAATATTTTTTAGTGTTAAGAATGTGTAAGTAGCAGAATTGTGTGTTAAAGCCTAAGCTCAACTTTTTAGGTTTATTTTTCTTAGCAATAATTACGGTTGCAGGTGTTAAACTTTATGCTGTGGCATTCTGTTGTGCACAAGCACTGGGGGCGTGCCCTTAAGATTCTCTTCAAGATGGGAGAGGAAAAGCCTTCCCGTGAGCTAGACAAGAAAAGTTGTGAAGCTGGCCACAAGCTAGGCTGGGAGCACTATGTCCGTCATGTTGAGTGTTCACTGCCCGTGAGGTACCCTCCAGCATATCGACCATTCTGATAACATGGTAAGAATGTTTCCTTTCATCTTCTTCCAAAAATTCTGAAGGCTGACCTATAATTTTACATGTTAATTTGTGTGAATGTAGAACTTGTGTGCTCCTGATGGAGCAGACTGGAGAGAACAGGTGGGAATATTTGACCGTGCGGTTTGCCTGATAATAGGAGACCAGGAAAAGAAAGTAATGTGGAACTTCATGACTTAACATCAATCACCACATTTTGCTATGGTTATGAAGTTACATAAGAAGAGGTCTTAAAACCATGTAGCTTCCATGGGGAACAAGAAATGCAAAATGTTGGTTGAAATGCTATAGGAAAATGGTTACATGAGGACAAGAATAGATTAAATGGTAATATTGAAATGTACCTTACAAAAACATAATGTGATGATGTAAACTGAAATGAACGAACACTTTGTCTTCTGGGCCGTGATGCTATGTAGTGCTGTAGTTGGTTAACAAACATTTTGGAGGACACTGATGTCTCCATCAAGGTAGAAGAAGGTGAAATGAACTGGTTTAGGGTTTGGACCAGTAGTTGGTTTGTTTTCATACAATAGTTACCTCCATCAATTCATGTTAAATCCTACCTATGTCCCAGAATTTACATGTTTCATGATCTTTCTTCATGATCCTAGCTCACAAAACTGTTGCAGATTTGCAAAATTTTGAGAATTCATTCAGGCTTAGAAATAGTTGCCTCATTTATTTGATGGTCCTCTTGTCCATCTAAAGCGCTACAATCTGTTGTTTACCTTGAATTCCAGTACAATCTTCCTCCATTCCCAGCGGTTTCTGGCCATTGCCTGCCTGTTTTTTATTCCCATTATATTTAAATCCCCTTCATTCTCATCTCTCTGTCTTTTATATCATCTTTTTGTTGTTCCTTCCATTGCAGCTGCTGCAGTGTGTTTTGGCATTCTTTGGTTTTGCATTCTTTCAACATGACATTATCATCTTGGAGGTATTTGGCAAATTGTACAATATCTTCACCTTGTAATATGTCCTGTATGTTCTTGTTTCTTCTCATTCTCCAGCATTCACTTGGTCTGTAGTATGGCTCAATTTTGGGATGATGACAGAATTGATAATTCTGGGGTTAAAAGATTATACAGAATACACAGGTAAAATCAGTCCCATTACAGGCCCAAGGTGCCCAGAGGGTTCCAGGAAGTTAAGGTTCCCAGATTACATGACAGTGACCCAGGATGGTGGTAAGGTTGTCAGCTGTATGCCGCAGCTGCTTTTGCACCCAGAAAATACTCCTGGTACTTGTTTCTGTTAGTGGCTTCATCGAACAAGTGGCAGGGAGGTCAGCTTATAATCATGCAAAAATTAAATGTGTGTAGGTATTTTCCTGAAAATTTTAGATTATAAAGAAAGGTTGTCTTATATTAAGGTAAATAAAGGATTTTGTCCACAGTTTTCAGCACAGTGTTTTTTAATGTTTCGAGTGTATGCACATTAACGCAGCATATTGTTGCCATACTACTGACAAAAGTTTTATTCATAAATATTTATTTCCACTCATTCCTTGAAAGATTTATAAAAATGTAAACATTTGAGCGCAACTGAGTACGGCCCAAGGATCTACTATATTTTAAGGTTAAGATATGAGGTGCTTATGGAGGGAGTTGCAAGTTTGACTCAACCACCAGATCAGCATATGCACAGTACTGCTGGGTAACCAGTTGGTTTTTACAAGGAATATGGTATTCTTTGTAAAAACCACTTTATTTTGCACACAGTGACTAGTTTGTTATAATTATTAATGTGTTTTGTCTCCATTTTAGATTACAATATGAGAGTTGCAGACAAACCATATGCTACGGTTTGAGAAGTCATGGATAAGAGTTGTGTCTGCATAGTGAAATTTAGAAGGTAATATAAGTGAATTTTAAAACATGAAACTTGAATGTGAACTGTATGCAGTTTTGGAAGAATGTTAATGAATCAGGACTGAAAGAATTGTCTGAAAGTCTGTCCATGTTTCTGTATCAGTTTTCCTCATATTAAGACACAAAAATGCCGATGTGTTTCATTTATGGTTACATTATGGAAAAAATGTAGATGCGCAATGTACTTGTACTTTATCCTGTATGACCCATGATAGGTATACACACACACATATATAGAATGACAGGAAGTTCACACACAAGCTGTCCATATTGATTCCATGTTAGATAATAAGTCAGAAGAGTTATACAGCATGTCTTGAGACATTTAGTTTGAGTGATACACATTGCCATGAATTGGCGTTACACACTGTTCACATAGTACAGTGCATTGTTAGGTGTATTTAAGACACACATTTCACAGGAGGACTGCGTTATGATCAAATGATCATGGAACTCACCCACAGTGAATACTGCAACATGCTCTGAACCATTGACGCGCGTAATACTCTGGTAGATTCCAGTTGAAATGTGATGGCACATGGTGATGCACGGGAGGGGAAGTGAAAGGGAAACTGGCAAATGGAGTGGGTAGCCAGTACTCTTCACAGTACCTTGGAACATGGTGTATCCAGCATTACTACTGCTGATGCACACACTTTGGCTGCCGGTAGTCGACTGAACTGAAGCCTCCACTGATTTAAATGAACTTGTCTGTTTTGCCAAAAGATGAAATCTGGTTTCTGTGCCTGTGCCATCACATTTCAAATGCAATCTACAACAATATGTGCTATGTATGGATGCAGTTTTGTGAGTTGCTGTGACATGAACGTGCTGCAGATGAGCCCTTTTTACACAACAGTGTGTGAATATATGAAGTGTGTTTGACTGTGAGGATGTGTTACCCACAACACTCACCCTTCAGCATCAGTGTTTGGGCTGGTATTGATGAGACCATTGCTATGGGGCCAACAAGTAGAGTGCAGAGTTACATTTTAGTTTTCTGAAAATTGTTCTGCTGGGGTTGCTTGAAAATGTACCTCTAACTGTGAGAAAAAAGTTGTGGTTTTTAGCACAACATAACTGCAGTACACAATGGGCCAGATGCCCAGCAGTGGTTAAATATGATATACCACATTATAACCATGTGGCATCCATGGTCTGGTAATTTGATACCTTGCACCATTTGACAATATGTGTCTTGAAAACTGAAATATTTTGGGACATGTCATGTAATATTGTTCTTTTTTTGTACAAGGAAATCACACTGTGGAGGGCTTGTGCTTGAATTTTCTTCGATCCCATACACACACACACACAGTAAAACCCCAGTTTCACAGTCTTAAAGTTAGTAATGCAAGGACGCCAATAACTTTAAGACTGTTAAAGCCCAACAATCAGATGATATACACCATTATTAAAAAAACCCAGTTTTACATGTTTGCATGCATTTAGCCAGGACCTTACAAAAAGTGCATAACACCATGGACAAACCAGAATGTGGGAATGTAAAATAAGAATTTGACTCTGTGTGTGTGAGTGCATACATGTGCTGCAGAACCCTTCAGTATTCAGGCTTTGCAACTTTGTAAGTGCCAGTAAACCTACAGGTGGGCCAGAGTTGCACAGTCATTGTAATGACTTGCTCCAGGCTGAACGGTTTGGGGTACAAAACCTGGTGGAGGCAAGATTTTGAGCACCATCCAGAGCAGCCCTGAGGCCTACCCAGCCTCCTATACAGTGCGTACCGTATCTTGCACAGGAGTGAATGGCTGGGGCGTGGCATTGACCAACAACCCCCATCTAGCACTAACATTAACACTTTGAAGTCCAAGCCTGAGTGAGGCTAGGGCTCTTCCAACTTGCTGTGTGTCCCATGCCCAAGTGCAGCTCATGTCTATATTTTCACATATGTACTATAATGTAGATGATTTGAACTTGGGTTTGGGTTACATGGAATCTTTCAATGAACAGGCCTCTATTTGGTGCTGCCATCTGGGGATGTTTTGTTGCACTATTTAAAAAAAAAACCCCCAGCACAATCAGCTGTTAGAGTCATGTGGTCTGCAGTTTGTGCTGTAGGTGTATTGTTCTAAGAATTATACTGGAAAAAGAGAAAGAAAAGAGACTGTGTGGTGGTGTCCTGATTATAAAGTGCCACTCTGCATACCAGAGTGCTTCAAATTGTACCACACAGTTGTAAATAGAGGAAACGTGTTTTGCGCAGATTTTTTCCCATAAATTTTAACTGTTTTTTTTCAATAAATTTTTATATGCTTCTGCAGAAATAATGTGTTCGTATTTATATTCAAACTAAAGTATGATTCTTTATCTGTCAGAATATGGTAAGGATATTACAATATAATACTATACTCATGATAGTATTTAATATATGTCCAAAATGCCTGGGTTTCTGGACCCAACAAAACACTAAAGGGCTGGGACTCAAGGTGTTAAAGAAAGAATGGAATTATACCTCTACTCTCCCTCTGTGACTACATGGCATGCTATAAGGTGAACTTTACCTGTTTTTATAAGTTGTGATGTACTGAAGGAGAACATGATGCAGGAATTAATTTTTTGTGGTTTACTTAACATTAGTCTCAGTTGGATCACTTTGATGGCAGACTGTGTTGTATGTGTCTTACATCTAAAATGAGTGTCCTTTGGCACAGTTTTTGTTGTTCATAAAAACTAAAAATAGAGTTGTGAATTGTGATGCTGATGACAATGGATTGTATATTTACAGACTAAGCATATTGTCTGACATTTCAGTGCTGGGTTTATATAGACCCTCCTGCACTGCATACTGCATTTCTTGGTAATATAAGTTTTCACAGTTAGACTACAGCTTTAAAAATATGTTTTTATATTAATTTATTTTAAGATATGTATTTGTACTATGAAACTTGATACATCTGCTAGTTTGAAAAATATCACAGTGTACTGCAACTGAAATTTCCCTCTGCTAGCTTACCAGGGTACTGCTTAACAAACATGAATGTTTTCCTTGAATGATCCATACAGGCTCAGGTATGTCACTAAAAGGTTCAACTCTTCCACAGAGAGCAAGGTATTCAGTGATCTTATCTGAGCTGACCATTGCATATGAGAAGTAGTATGTGTTACGCATCAATACTCCCATAGAAGCAAACACTGGTGACACTGAAATGGTGGTGCTCAAATAGTCGAGAGCAGCACTTAAAATGTTAATATGTCGTTGAGTGCACATGCACCAATAGAAGCTGGAGAAGTAAAAGTTGAGAGTATGATCTATGAACATCTCTCAGGAGTACATAAAAATTTACTTAAACATGTTAACCCTTATCCTGCTAACGTGGAGAATATGCTGAGCTCATAATAATGTCAGCAGATGGCAGATGGGATTTAACTCGGCGTTTAAAGGGTTAAAGTTTTGTCACTAAATGGAAGAATTAATCACCATGTACATTAGAATTCCTTGGATCTGTCATCGCCCATGGGGCTGGACATGTGTCAGATAAATATTCTGGATTATCAAATGGTTCCTATTCTGACCTAAATTCTTAGATAATTTTTTGTCACTGCTCCCACATATTGGCTGCAAAACTAATGAGAAGTGAATTCTATTGGAATGTGTGCATCTGCTGGTTCTGGTGCATCATGGTTCCGTTCTTTGTTTTTTGAAGTCTCTGTAGTGACTATGAATGCAGTACCAGGAAACTGTGGATCAGTAGTCTTCATAACTGAAGAACTTAATGGAGAACAAACAGGGGGTCAAGATATAATACAATATCTTGGGATCTTTGGAGGCCAGTAAGACAGCTTGATAGACTCAAATGCCAGTTAAAATCACAGACTCACTACACATATTGAATGTTATATAGAAACTGAAACTTGTGGACTTGCGACTATTTTCCTCAACTGTCAGAGCATCAGGATTTTCAGAATATCTGATACTGATTCTGACCATTATTTAGTCAGAATAAAGTACAGGTGAAGGGTATACTGGAGATAGGGAAAAATACTGAACCCACTCACCCCTTGTGTGTGTCCCTACAGACACAGTCTACCAAAGGGCTTGTAGTAGGACAAAACTGTGAAAGTTGTCAGAGGTGTAAGCATGTACAAAACAACAATGAAAGCTGTAAACATATCTTCATACACCACAAATAGGTAAGACAGGTATACACATAATTGAATGTCTGCTCGCCTTCTAAACTGTGAAGTATATTCACTCAAGCATATGCAGATAATTTCATTTATACATTTTCTACCTCACACCTAAAGAATTTTCCGAGATGAAAAATGAACCAAAAGTAACTGGCACCCTGTGGCAGAATAAGTACATAACTGTTAAATAGTTACTGAAGATTTATACTATACAACATGAGGCAGGGAAACTGATGTGGCCCAAATCCTACTGTAACACAATTTATTTAAGCTGTTGCTAGGCTGAACTGCAAGAACAAGGTGCATGAATTTATGTAAGCAAGTGGGAGGAACAGAACAAAGGGGAAGATGGGTTGCATATTCTGTGTTCCTGGTACATAGACCCAGCATATGTCTAGTCACACCACAGTGTAGTTTAGAGCACTTGAAAAAGAAGGGATGGTGGCACAATACAAATAACACAGGTATTATTTAAGGAATGAAAGATGCTGGTCTCGATGGTAGTAGGACATCAGGAGGACTATTACAGCAGCAGCAAGAGTATCACTGTCAAAAAACAGAAGTCTCATTGTAACACCAGTTTGTACAGAGTTAATGAAAGACAGAATAGAAGCTACATTGAATATGCACACTAAATGCAGAACAACCTTAAGATGAGTTTGGAAAAATTTGATAAACAAAGCCTATTAAGTGGGAGAAGTCTTTAAAGGGTAAGCCTGAAAAAATTTTATTATTTTATAATTCTATATGGAAATTGACATCCACTTCGCTGGAATATAGTTGCATATAAATTGTGCATTAAATGATTTATTTTTACCTTCAACCACATTTTAAGTCTCAACCCTTTTCATTGATTTTCATATATTCTTGAACACATGCCAACATACTTTTTCACAAGCACAACTGTTAGGCGAAGAGCTTGTTTTTATCAGAACCATTCCATTAAACACTGCTTTCACCTTATGACATGTTACTGTTTTCATGTTTTTCCAGCCCAGCCATTCACTTACACACTGAGTACTGTGTCTCAATTTGATATAACCATATTTAAAGGTGACAGAAATACCAGGTTATTCATTAATTCTTTTTTCATTCCTTGTTATAACATCCAGCTTTTCTTTGACAGCAGCATGCATCTTGTGCCAGTTTTTAATGCATGAGACATTGATGTTCTGAACAAAACTTTTATGCACATACATGATGTGAATACAAAATTTAGGTAAGTTTTCCACACAGGGAATCCACATTATTGACATTTGAGTAAAACAGTTACACAGACACAATGCACTCAATTTTAACTCACATTACTTCACTTGGAAGACTGCCTGTGCCACATGATGATGTGTATTTCATGTTTTAAGTTCTTTTAAAATGCGTTAAAAATGCTTTGGCTGGAATTACTTTATTAGTCTACAGCACTAACACAGAAATGGTTAACAAGGGATTATATGATCCTGATACATAATAAACCTTGTAACGTGACTTGTCTCAAGCGAAGTCCACTCACTGACCAGTATGACACGCAACACATCACAGGTAAGCCCCATGAATTGTGCCATGTGGAAATGACCTTGGAGATTAACATATATGAATTCAGAATGTCAATTCATCATTGTATGTTTGAAACAAAAAGAACAAATGGAAATTATGGGGGAAGTGTTTGAGAGTTTGATATGAAAAACACATAACTGTGACAGTATTGTTAACTTGAACTTTTTTTTACTTCTTAGGCAGAAATTCCTGTTAAGCAGGAAACATATTATATGGGAAAGTTTATACCAAAAATGTCTTAGGCAGTATAATAAGAACATGTAGGATTAAACGCAGAACTTAAGAAAGGGAACAGCTGAAGATACTGGAAGAGTTGTATCCACAGACAGACTCAGAAATGTTATCAGTAAATGGGAAACAACAAAAGGTTTCTTTATCTCCTTTTCTTCCTTCCTTCCTCAACAACAGAATTCTGTAGGAACAGGTATGGCACTTTAATTGGAAGTGAAGCTAACATACATAGGAGATTGGGAACACTATTGAAGAGATCCATGTATAATGAATTCATTCAAGGTTAACAAAGTGTATATGTTTCTGTACCAGAGAACTGATCTAATATCAGACTTAAGATAGAAGGTTAAAGTTAATGTATTTGGTAGAAATCATGGGTGATCACACTGAAAGGAAAGGCACAATGACATCTAGAATACCAAACTAATACCAAAATCAATCTGCCTTAGTTATGACATTAATTTTAAATCAGTGGTACTTAAACATGTAGAATAAACCAACAACTGCACCATAGCATGGAAATCCCATGTCACAGGAACTAAATGTATAATTACTAAAATTTAAGCCAACAAATGCACACGGTTGTATTGGAGTTACAATAATATTACAAAACCGTTTTATACAATTTACTGTACTCGATGATGGACTAATAAGGCCCTAAGCATGTAGGAGTTAGTGGTTTTTATATTATTATTGTAACTCTTAATACAACTTTGTGCATCTGATGGCTTAAATACTAGTCATTGAATTTTCATGCACAGAATGGAAAATGTAGATGTATAATGTCAGAGACAAAGAGAACGATTATTACACTGAGCAAATTTGACTCACAAAGCATTTCATGGGCCAAAACATGGGAATTTCAGTGCCATTAACCAAAGTGGTATTGCTACAAAAACATAAAAGTGGCCTTCCTGTCACCAGATATACAGTATGAATGATCCCTGAAGATTCCACAGTAAGATTTCAGAGCCACTAATTTTGAGCATTAAGATTTGTAAGTTGTACAAGGTTAGCTCTTCAGTGGAGAACTGTAGTAACACAAAAGCTTCCCACAGTCTATTCTGCAATTTAACAGTCTACCAGCATCATATAATTAATGTGGTGAAAACATGATTACCTCTTAGGACAACTGGATAATATAAATGAAGCCCATCTTTATCAGCATTACATTGATGCAACAGAATCAAAATCAGTACTTATCAAACCAAGAGTACATGAAAAACAAACAATAATTGTGATGCTATCAGTTCTAGCTGATGGAAGAAAGCTGACAGTTATTACTCTAAAAGGAATCATCTTAAAGTTCCTAACAGAATTATGTTTAAATGCAATGAGAAAGGGTTGATGAGAGAAGAACTCATAACTGAATAGCTGAGAGAAGTTTTGGACAGAAGAACAGGTCCTCTTCTGAAGAAAAAGAGGAATACTGGGTTTTGATCCTTTCAAGGGTTACTTAACAAAGTGCAAACTCTTACCTTTTTAATCTCAATAGATATAATTATCGCATCAGGAGTTCTGACATCTCAGTCACAGGTTCTTCAAGCAGCTACCAGACCAGAGATTGACTCGGACCACCCGAAGCATCATATTGGACAGTAGTTTGACTGCATGGAATGACATATCCCCCAGAATCCATCAACAGGGGGTTTTAGGGGTTCTGTATGTCAAATAGTTTGAATGGATATAAGACTATGTCCTGTGGAAGTAACATCATGCAAACTCTTCTTCCAGAATTGAAAATCTTGGCACCAAATAGTGAACTCAGTATTGTGTTTGTAGCTTCTTATTAGAGTAATACTCTAATATTTTAACTCTAATGATCATTTAATTCCAGAGTAGTAACCATCAAAACATTAGGTGGTGTGATTACCAAAATTAGCAACAAATTTCATAACATACTACTGAGAAATAGCAATGCTTGCCCCACATTAGCAGGACTTAACTTTTGAAAGATAATCAGCAGAAAAGCTCCGTGCTCTAACATGTTGGTTACATCAGAGGAATAACTTTGTTACAATTTAAAACAGTTTGGCTCCTATTAAAACATGCACAGTTTTATGAAGAAGTAGAAGCTCATCTCAACTGAAGGTAAAGTGGAATAACCAGTGTTGAATTTAGCATTAACTGCGGTGCTGACCAATTTTTTTGAGGCTTAATTGCTCACTAACTCCTCAGTATCCATAGGCATAACTGCAGCACTACAGTACAAAACATACGATAAATTTGATTGTTCCATTTTTAAAATACTATAAAACGACAATGAATTCCTCACTGCACTCAGATGTTGGTGAAGCTGGTTAAAAATGCCAACCAATGGGATGGACTTACTTTGTAGGTAACCATTTCAAAACCATCCAAATCTACTTTAAATGCTGTTACCTTATGTTCCAAACCAGCTGCCACATCCTTGTACAGCCTGACTCCTGTGCTGGCAGAACTGAAAGTAAATCAGACTGATGACTGTGGTACTTTATAACAAGCTTTTTTATTTCTGCTTTACATTTAAAAACATGTATTTTAACCACATGTACATAAAAAAAAAATTTAATGTCTTTCAAATCCTCCTTAATTATAAGTCATACAGGAAAAAATGAAGAAAATATCACCATTTAAATGATCTCCTTCTAGTACACAACTACTTCAAAAAAATATATAACACTATTCAATGTAGATTGGAACCACTTCTATAGTTCCATCAAAATCTGTGGTGCAATACTGCCTACTGCAATTGTATGTGCTGTATACAAACACAAGTTTTGTTTACTGTTGTTACATACATACAGGTAAAGGTCACACCATACCATGCCTATGCAGGCACAGTGGGAATATGGAGGTACAGCACCTACCCATTCTCACCATGCTCCAGCCACCTTATCCCCAGCACAGACCCAGTACCCAATGTGCATGAGGCTTGGTGGGCCTTGGGGTCAATCTGGAGGGCATGGGAAATTTCACTCCACCAGGATTCAATCCCCAGCCCATCCAGCCTGAAGGCAGTCTACTGACTACATGATTCCAGCCGCTGTTACATTTGCATACTGACTGATAATTCAGAAATGCACAGCACCCTATTTGCATTTCCCAAACAGACAGACAGATAAGGAATTTTCACAGTTTTACTTTCTTAGCAGAAGGTGCTTGATCTTCATCCTCATCCTCTTCTCCAGATGCCTGGAATATTGGTTTTGGCTGTGTCTTGGCATATGCTGGGGACACCCAATATGGGTTTTCCTCAGCATCTTTTGCATACCGCAGGATAGCCTCCCTTGGGTCTTGGTCATCTTCCACCCTCTTGCTAAGACCCAAGTTACGGATAACATATGAGCTTAGCGTTCCACCAGATGTTGCTACCCGCCCACCTTGACCAGATGAAATGGGGAGGTCTGGTCTGTGGGACTTGACAGGGTCCTGTCTGTCCCGCTCCATCTGCTTCCTGACTGATTTGGGTTTCTCCTGTCGAAACATTGGGAGAGCATGCGGTGTTAGAATCTGCTGTGCTGCCACAACCTCCACTTGCTTCACCTTTCGCCGAGTCTTCACCACACAGAGCTTGGCACCACGCATGCTACGGTTATGACTGTAGTAAACTTTTACAATTCCATTTCCACAACCAACAAAAATCTGGTTCAACTTTGGATGCCAAACAGTCTTTATGACGTGGGAATCTGTTACAGCTATCTCGGTGACTTTATCAAAAGTCTTTGAATTATAGAACAACAACCTGCCAGAAGTCTGCATCTTCTTAATAGACTCCCCTGTTAGTATCAGAGCATCATCTGGGCTAAATGAGCAGTCAGTAGTGGCATAACGAGAAAAGAGATTTTCAACAACATGAAGAGGTTTCTTGAATGCCCTCAAGTCCCAAATTTTCAGTGTGCCATCACATCCTCTTGTTGCAAGTAGACTGCCAAGATGAGAGAAAGCAAGACAAGATGTCTCTGTGCCTGCCTGATGGGCATTTCGCAGGAGCATCGTTGTGTTTACAAAAAGCTTCCGGTGATCCCACAGCTGCAAAGAACCATCCATGCATGCACATGCTACAAGTTTTCCATCTCGGCTATATCCACAAGCAGTAGGAACTGTTTTCAGTCCATTCTGCGCACGTGTCTTAATGATGGACTTGTGATGTTGAGGCTTCTCTATATCCCACAGCCTACATGTACTATCCTCTGCACATGTAAGAAATTCTTCTCTAATACGGGGATGCCAACAGCCACTGTTCAATGGCGCTGTGTGGCCTTTGGTTCTTGCCATGTCAGCGATATACTGGTCTCCCTTTACACATTCTGCAACTTCAAACCCATCACGATCAAGAACCTTAGCTTGAGACATTCCAGATATCACAAGAATCACATCCCCCGTCACAGAATACTGGAGACATTTTATTGGGTGGTTTTCACAAGGCTGCAGTGTTCGAAAGCTCTGCATTGTGGCGTCCATTCCAGCGAAGTCCCAAAACCGAACGTCATAGTCAACAGATCCTGTTGCCAATCGAGCTCCTGCAGGATCTGCTGCTACTGCTACTACTGCCTTTGTGCCATGAAACATACAAACTTCATGACTAGCTGGAATTTTACTCTGTAGACTTCCCTCACTTTCGTTATCCTCTTCATCACCGCTGCTTTCATTGTTGACTCCACAATCTTCTGTACTCTTAACATCGTCATCTGTAACTCTATTATCAGTCATACCATGTAGAAGTTGTGATGGTACAGGGGGGCCAATAAAATCGTCATCGCTGTCTTCACTTCCTTCATTCAATTTTCCTTCATTTCGTTCTTCTGCTTCTGTAATAGAAAGGGGACAGAGCTTTTCCACTGTTGAATCTATGTTCACTCCACTCCTTTCCTTGGCTTTTTTTGTAACTTCTTCAAGCATTTCTTCAACATTAAAGTGCCTGGACTTTTTACCAAAGCCTCCAAACCCCATGATATCCTTCACGTGTTGATCCTCATGATTTGTTTCTGGCACTGCATCAACCTCCTCACTATTGACATTCAGCTGAATTCTGGGTTTCGACGACGTGTGACCAAATTTTCCAAAGCCTGTAGACTGTTCATCGGCTATGGCACTATCTTCCTTTGATTCCCCTTGTATTGCACCAAACGTACTCCCAATTTTACCGAATGTTATAATCTTTTTCGACTTGTTCATCTTCAAACCGCCTACCTTTAAAGTCAACTCAGCCATAGACGTATGTTAGTTTCTAATTGTTGTTGGGCATGCCACGTAGAAATTTCCTGAGGAAATTATACTTCCCGGTCTGTCATGGTACGGAAGCGTGCAGCCTAGATTGCAAAGGCTGTGATGTAATGTCCCGTGGCCTGTGTAGTGAAAAGTCAGGCAGGAGAGGAGTAATGTGTTATGTATTTACTTAAAAATAATCAACGCAATTACAACTAAGTAACAATGACCCATGTGTCGACGGTGGAAACTGAAAATGTTGCGAAAAAGTCCGAAACAGCAAATGAACATGAAAAACCTAGAGATAAGAAGGAACGTGTTCGTCTCCCAACCAAGGTAAACACGTCAAAATGCATTCACGAACACGAGCGAGACCTAGAATGTACCGGACAGTGTGAAGCATGCACGATAATTCTTTCTTCAGTGGAGTATTTCATAATTAGCTTATACGAGTCGCTTGTGAATACATACTATAATACCAGCCATTCAGATTGTTAATTGTAGTTTGTCCCTTGTTAATGTTTCAGGTTGTGATAAGGAGATTACCTCCCACATTAACAAAAGATGCATTTGTAAGTCAGATAGCGCCTGTTCCTGAACATGACTATCTTTATTTTGTACGTCCAGATAGAAGTCTGGGACCATATGCTTTTGCAAGAGCATACATTAACTTCATTAAGCAGGAAGATATATTTACATTTAAAGAGCAGTTTGACAATTACACTTTTATGGATAAGAAAGGTAAGGTTAGCTGACAGCTGTTGAAAGTAAGGAGTCAGTGTATAGCTAGTGGTAGCAATAATTTGCCAAGTGTTACAGATATGTTTGCAGTTTTTCATTTACTGATAACTTGAATGACTTATATGTTTAACAGAAGCAATATTTGTGCATAAATACCTTATTGTTCCAGCCAAATGTATGGGAATTCTTATTAAATGTGCATTCTGAACATCAGGAGCATGCACGTAACATTAAGTGACATCACTACTGCCAACATACAAAGACCCAAAGCATAATCTTTGTATACACACACATGCCTAAGCTTGATGTATGTGTGTGGCTCTGTCTGTGTGTGTGTCTACACACACACACAAAATCTAAGCCTAACCTTGTTTTATGCACAAACCTGAATTCTATTAATGATTTGAATGCATTAGTTGACAATAGTGCTGTCACAGGAATGGTGGATCTTTCAATGCGACTGAAGGAACTGATTGTGTAGTGTGTTTATGTCCGTTCAAGACTGACAAAGGTTAGGGGTGTCGGGTAGTGTTACTGTCAAAGTGAAGTGTCTCGTGTTTCATATACACAGTGAAGTGTGCCAGCTGAGCTACTCACTTCGGTCACTCGCCGACTACCATGTTGAAGGAACAGTGACAGCACTATTCTCAAGTAGATCTGATTTGAATGCACACAAATCCCAAGCCAAACTGCATTTATAACGCACAAACCAAAACCCTGAAAGCCTTACCTTAGTGGATTTCATTTCCTGTTTTTTATATGTATGTGTCCAACTTTAACATGGGTTTCCTTGACTGTGATAAAATGTGGTGAGAATTCTGTATGTAATTGGGTGAAAAAAGACAGTTGAAGGTGCTAGTGTTATTCCCATGTCACATGTTTGTGTCCACTATATCAATACAACTGAGGGTAGTAGACTGAATTGTACAAAGATGTTATGGCTGTGAGTGTTCTAATGTTCATAACATATTTTGTTAAAATTGTTGGTACAGAATTTTCAAGGTGTATGCATACAGCATTGTGCACTCATAAGCCACTTTTTCTCAAAAGAGAGGAAGATACATTGACAGCTAAAATATGTAAGGTAAAAAATATAATTTACGTAAGATTTTCCCAGTTCATGATGAAGCCGAACCTTTCTGTATAATTACAGCCTAAAGTAACTCAATTTTTTATATAATTCTGGCATTTTGTGGTTTATTGATGGCATGTGGCTTTTCCTTACAACATGGATTTCTCCAAATAAGAATAACTGTCTCTTTTACAGGTAATGAGTATCCAGCTGTTGTAGAGTTTGCCCCATTCCAGCGTTTACCCAAGAAGCGTTTGGGTCGGAAAAAAGACCCCAAAATGGGTACACTGGAGCAAGATCCAGCATATATCAGCTTCTTGGAGAGCAGAGCAGCAAAGCCTACAGAGACTGGGTCTACTCAGCACTGCTCTCTTGAATACTTCCCTCCACCTGAGAGTAAGTCAGTGATAGGCCTTGTACAAAGTGCTGTAACTCCTCAACCAAACCTTTCCAAATGTCCCTGTTTAGTGCCCTGTGCTTCCCATTAGTAACTGACCTTTTTTAAGTCCTTAATGCTTCCCTTTTCAGTTGCATGGGAGATAGTCTTGTTTGGTAGGCCATGTACTGTTTTACTTGAAGAGTGATCAGTTGTATCTATTGAGAGTACAGAGAGTATTTTTTATCATTGGACTGCACAGTACAGAGTTGTCATCATCATCATCATCTCCTGCTCCTGTTACTTCTGGTCTGTTAGTTTTAAGTATTATTCTCAGCACCCTTCTTTCAAACACCCTGCATCTGTGTTTTTTTGCTAAATGTAAGAAACCAAGTTTCACACCCATACAAAACACAGATAAAATTGTAATTCTTTGTGAGAGTATATTGTCAGCCTAGACCAGAAGATGACATATTCCATTCAATTCAAGGCCCTTCTTTTGACCATTGACTGTCATAATGTCATATTCTAAAGCAAGTTGAAATGGCAGTTGTGATTAGTAGCTCTTGTCCATTGGTGAATCAGATTCAATGACAGTTTCATCCAATATGATGTGTCCTACGTTACAGACTCCTTTGAAATCTACAACAGCTGCACTTTCCCATTATACTTCAACTTATCTTCATCTAACTGCGATTTCATATTATTTTTAATCTGGTCTTCGCGTTATCAATGTGAACTATTTCTTGTTTTGATCTTTACTTTCTTTATATTTCTCTGGTAATGAAATTTTCTCATTTAATAGAAAAAAAAATTACTACTACACCCCTGTTGGACTTTCTGCGGCAGCGCAGAGCAGAGAAGCAACGTATACGTGATGAACGGAGGGAAGAACGGAAGAGGAAAGAACAAGAGCGAAAGAGGCTCAAGGATGCTGACAGAGACAGGCGCCGGGGAACTGGGAAACCTGACACTGGTTCTTCTCGGGATACAACATCTGATTCAGTTCTCAGGGTAAGTATTTTTACTGGTCCCAGCGTGGGTATGTGAATGATATTGTAAATAGTTATTGAAATTTATTTACAACCATCTCACTTGCAAGCATATATATACACACCTGTGGCACAGTCACTCCATTATTGCATTCACAACAGCCTTTATGTCAGATCTGTGGTTGCAGAACTGAAAACCAAAATAAAGAAGCAGAATTTAGCAGCAGCAATGACATAGACAATGTGAAATGTGGATGGGGAAGTAAGAAGTCCATACCACTGATGGTGCAGAATGCAAGCTGTCATTTTATCTGTTTGAGGTCAGCAGAGGTTTTTTACGTGATTTAGGAAGTTCTATCAACTCTGACAGTTTCCTTCAAGAAGAAGAACATGGACAGTTACTTATATCCATCAGTTCTCAGAACGTCTTCACGCCTTGAGGATATACTGAAACTTTCAAGATGTAGAGCATCTCAGAGGCACAGAGGGTACCAAGGGTATCCCTGGCAATACTGAGAGATGAAGGAACAGGGAGGAGTTGTGCAGGAGCAAGGTTTGGAGAGAAACAAATTAAAATCTTACTTTCTGTTTTCTGTCACACAGACAGTTTTAAACCTAAATTTGAAATTATCAGTGATTAATTTTCTGTAAGGATACCGGCTGTTCATATTGTAAGTTGTATACAAAAATCTCAACTCCTTCAGCTATAGGTCTGTACAATAATTACCTTTTCTTTTTTAATTATTTCAGAGCTTTGTTTGGTCAAGAGAATTTCTAGCCATGGATGCAAAATGAGTGTTCCATGTCATTTTAAAATTTACAAAACTGTGGTAAAAATATTGGGTTCTGAACTTGTGGTATAGAATACATGTTCATCTGCAGTTACTTAGTGTATGAATTAGTAGTCTGTGTAAGTTCAGAGCATAACTTTTACCAGTGATTCTATTTTGTGATTAGTTGGTGGCAGTAATGTTTTTTTTCATCAGAACTGTGTTCGAGTAGTGTGTGTGTGGGGGGGGGGGGTGTTTTTATTTTTTTGCGAAAAAAAAAAACTTTAAAAAATGATTTTTTTTAAAAATATAAGCATGTTTAGAGGGGGGTCTACATTTTTTTTTAAAATTTTTTTTTTTTTTTTTGGTGTTTTTTTAT
>Ga0123354_10002467_pt1 | contig 24482 bp, 18 predicted proteins | sample TergutLab28metaG_2_FD_97872 | JGI IMG/M metagenome (GOLD analysis project Ga0123354, IMG submission 97872) | Labiotermes labralis P4 segment gut microbial communities from Petit-Saut dam, French Guiana - Lab288 P4 | ecosystem: Host-associated > Arthropoda: Insects > Digestive system > Gut ... | reverse complement strand
TCCTCTTTTCTTTTTCTTCCTCTTCCTCTTCTTTTTCCTCTTCTTGTTCTTCCTCCTCTTCTTCCTCTTCTTCTTGTTCCTCTTCTTCCTCTCTTTCTTCTTCCTTTTCTTCTTTCTCTTCTTCCTCCTTTTCCTCCTCTTCTTCTTCCTCTTCCTCCTCCTACTTCCTCTTCTTCCTCTTCCTCTTCCTCTTTTCTTCTTCCCCTTCTTCCTCCTCTTCCTCTTCTTCTTCCTCATCTTCTTCCTCTTCTTCTTGTTCTTACTCCTCTTTCTCTTCTTCTTTTTCCTCTTCTTTGAGCATAGTATTCTTGGTGTGGCTAGTTTGCTTGTGCAGCTCTCCACTTCTGAACGTGACTAATGTGACAGTCTTGGTTGTGTTCCTCAGTCTGTCCACCCACAGTTACTGTGCTACAGGTTAGCATTTTCAAGCAGTATTGTTTGTGTGTCAGAATTAAAGCAACACAGTAATACAGTACACAGTACTTTAAGCATAACTTGGCTGATAACTTGGGGTGGGGGGGGGGGCAAAATTGATGATGGGTATTAAGACCTTTAACTCAGGAGGAAGGAAACACATAGATAGAAAATATATTGGAGGGGCATTTGTTCCCCCTTCACCCCCACTCTCAAAGTTATGCATATGCACAGTATATTAGGGAAAAATATTAATACTCTTTTTTGTATATTATGCTATAGTGTGTGAGCGTCCAGCCTTTTTATGGCAGCAGGCCCATTACTGTGGGCTGCACGTGAAAAAATAACCATATGTGGTATACCCAACCGCAAAAATTATTGTCATTTTTATATTATATACATGATTTACAAACGTGGCTGTGGGCTTCATGATGCAAACTGGTGGGTTGCCAGTTGGAGACCCAAGCTGTACCGTGTATTGTAGATGTTTCCTTGTGATGAGTAAATAGGCAGGCACACAGTCAAACCATTCTGCAAAGTTAGTGATATGAACCTTCATCACACTGTTGCAGGTTACTAAAGCAAAACCAAATGACAGAGATGCCAAAATGAAGTATGCTGAGTGCAACAAGATTGTGAAACAGATGGCATTCGAGAGGGCCATTCGAGTGGATGACACAAAAAGGAGCATAGCAGATTCTATCAACTTGGAGAACATGGGTAACTGCAGTGGGTCAGATACACAGGTGTTCATGTTGGTGTGTCCGTTATGTCTGTGTGTGTACACTAATAGCTGCGTGTTTCAGTGATTGAGGGGGAGTATAGTGGTCCAAAGTTGGAAGATGGGAAGGTGACGCTGGAGTTTATGGAGCACCTCATGAAAACGTACAAAGAGCAGGGCAAACTGCATCGCAGATGTGCATATAAGGTGGGCACTAATTGGTAAAGTAACAGTTCTCCTCATTCTTTCAAAATGTTCTGTTTTATTGCATACATTTTTCAGTACACTTGTGATATAATAGCCGTGTACATCGCAGTCCCTGAACACCTTTCCATTGCTTGCAGGAGTGGACTGCTGTCAGCTTATTGGAATATATATCATTAATTTTAGATTCTCTGCCTCAGTATTTAGTGAAAGCCTCTTAAGATATTTTTGGGAAAACTGAACAAAATGGGTTGAAAACTAACTGAAGGGGTAAGCCTAAAAGTGTGTCATTATTTCATAATTCTGTATTTGAAATTTACATTATCTTTACTAGAATATTTTTGCCTATAAATTCTACAGTGCGTGATTAAATTTTATGAATTTTATGGATCTGAACGCGTGTGTGTAGATCAGTACAGGATTGCAAGTTCTTCAGTGATTTGTGTGCAAGAAACTTTGTCATGAGCATCTGCCATGTTTACATTGGCCACCTTTGCTTGATTTGTGAGTGGTTTACATTTCGTACTCATCTGTGGTGTAGAATATTTAACTGGCTGACTGCATGTAAAGGAGTCCCATAACCTTCTTACTAGCTGTTAATACAACTTGTGTTTTTTTTTTTATTTTTAAATTTCATTCATATTTTGGCCTGATAAATTAACATTATCAATGTAGACCAGTAGCTTATGTGCCCCATTCAATTTCAGTCCCTCCTATCTGATGTTTATTGGACCGTGCATCATTGTGATAACTGAAGAATAAAAAACCAACTAGATGCCACTTATTGTTTTATTGTACTTCTTATAGGCTCAACATGTTTTGGGCATTACTATGCCCATCATCAGGAGCTCGTGACTGTGATTTTGATTACCACATTGGTCGTTTCGTTCTGTAAAGATGGAGGGGTTAGCATCAATGTAAATTTATGGTTCTTAGTTGTGTATTTTCGGTGTGAAGTTCTTTGTCTCTTTGTTGTAGCTGGTAACGTGTTTCTGTTAATATTAATATTAATAGTTGTGATTTTTTATGCATGGTGATCAGAGTGTTCTTTTGTGTGTAGTGTGTTTCATTAGTGGATTGGTAATTCGATGTGTTGTTAGTGTTCATTAGTATTGTGAATCTGAAATTGTACATAGCTTGGCTTGCTGTATGTTGGAGGTTAGGTGCAGTTGGGCTGGAGTAGTGTCTGGGCTGCAGGCTAAAGCACAACTGGTCTTTTCATGTAGTATGTGGGGGCTGGGGGTTAATGGCCGTCTGAAATAGCGGGTTTATTTCGCCTGGGTATTGTTCTGGAATTAGCTTGCCTTCTCGGTGGAGGGTTTGGATGTAGTATTGTTTGTAGGGAATGAGCAAGCTTGGGTTACTGAGAGGTTTTAGCAAGGTCATTATACTGTTCATCTGGTCATATTCGTTACCAGCTACAACAAAGTGACAAAGAACATCACACCAAACACACACCACTAAGAACCATAAATTTACATTAACGCTAACCTCTCCATCTTTACAGAACGAAGCGACCAATGTGGTAATCAACATCATAGTTGCGAGCTCCTGATGATGGGCATAGTAATGCCCAAAACATGTTGAGCCTATAAGAAGTACAATAAAATAATAAGTGGCATCTGGTTGGTTTTTTATTCTAATGTAAAGCTGTAAAGAAGTGGTGATAAATAAAGTAGATTGTATTTGTATTGCATACAGCCTTCATAGGACTAAACCAAGAAAGCCAAATATGTCATGGTATAATACAGTACTCATTTCAGGTGCAAATAAAAGCGCATAGTAAATATTTACTGATGTTGCTCCGTACATCATGGATATTTTTTTGGCCAAAAATCTGGCAGTGTAGGAAGTCAAGTACACATGTTTGAAAGTATGTTACATGTACTTGTAATGTTACTGTCAGATGGGGTATATCTATGGGAGTGCACATGCATTTCACGTGCAGACATCGTGTTGGCGACCTTGTTTGGAAAGGGAAGTTGATAAAGAGGAATTGAGTTTGTACGTGAATCTGGGAGTTTTCCCCAGTAAAGATGCATATGAGTGCCATGCAGAGGTATGTAAGGCATTGTTTTATTCTGCCGTCTAGTGCTGAACAGTTGCAATGTGGGTGGATGCATTCAGAAGCAGAAGAGTGTCAGCTGTTGACATGCATCACATGGATATATCTTGTCCATAGGCATAACTGAACAGTGCATGGTTGAAGACTGGCACTGGCCTATGAAGGAATTAGCCAAGCATATAGGGTTTCATGGGTTGGGTGTTGGTGGATGGAAGTGTTTTTTCATCCTAAGTGTCCTGCCAACCACAGTCCATGTGACTGTTATCTGACCATTAAATTGAAGTACTCATTTAATGGAAAATGATTTGCAAACAGAAGAAACATAAACACTGTCCAGTGTGCTGTGGTACAGATTAGCATATCAAGTAATATGACTGTGTTCACTGCAATCCCAAGATTGGTAGCAAACCATAGACAAGCTATGGGACTGCTTTGCAGGTTGTAAACAATTTGTGTGAGTAGTTTATGTTGCTCTCTTTTTTCCATGTTCACATTGTATGCCACAAGAAAATAATAGAACTATTATTTCCTTGTGTCATAAAAAGTGAACATGGAACAAAGATTGTGGTGTCAACACTTTGGTCCAGAAACAAAAGGACATAGCATGGGAAGTCATCACATGAACTTCACCCAATGAAAATAAGCCAAATGCAGTGCCCACAGCCTGTATGATGGTGGGAACTGTCTTCTGGGATGCTGAAGGAAGCGTATGGGTTGAGTTTGTCGCACGAGAGGAAAGCAGTGCTGCTCATTACTTCTAGGTGCTCCAGAAGCTTCATTGTGCACCACATTACAAAACATTCAGGGAAGAAAGAGATCATCATGCAGCATGACCGTGCTTGTCTCCACACTGCTCGGCTGTATATGGAGATGATTTAGAAGAAGGCAGGGAACTTTCCCCATCCACCCTGCAGTCTGGACCTAGCCCCATTGTCCTACCACATGTACGGGTTTCTAAAAGATCAGATGTGAGCCCAGCACAATACGAAAAATAAGGCAGTTCAAGAAGCTGTTTTTTGTTGTTTATGAACAGCTGAAAAAGAGTTCTGCTGCAAGGGGATCTTCAGACTTCTGGAACGGTGGCAAAAATGCATCGAACGGGTTGGGTATTTTGTAGAGAGTTGAATACGTGGACATTTAGTGGCAGCCTACTGTCTGCATTTTGTGCAGGATAAGCTACACTTTTGCAAGGTGTTTGTGGCTAGGCCATATTAAATATGTGACTGCAGCATGGTGATTCTCCACCTAATTTCATTTACCAATTCACAGAGCACTTGAATTGGTACTAAGAAAGTGGGTGGCTTAGTTGTGGAGGTCTGGGTGCCAGTCCACCTGATTTACCGGACCTAACAACCCTTTGATTTGTACTTGAAGGGTAACGTGAAGGATTTAGTGTTTCAGGAAAAGTCTTACACTGTTTGTGGATGGTGCGGCTCTGATATGGAGCAGGGCTGAAAGCATATCTCTCATGAAACGGCAGTTAGTTGTAATTCACACAATCAAACTGAGATTCCCACATTACTAGACCATTGGGTTACAAACACACATTCTGTCAAAATGTTGTATCTGCAAAAAAAGTTGCATGTACTTTTTTTCATAAAGACAAAACATGCTCAAATGTTGGTCTGTTAAGGATCTGTCTTTTGTTTTTTGTCTGCTGTAAAATTGTTTGTTGGTGGGTTGCGACAAACTGCTGCCTCATGAGCAATATATATATATGAAGTGAAATGTGTTGTTTCCAAACAGGCCAGTGTTGGAGGTTATGTCACACAGCAAGCTGTGTAAGTGTGTACCGTCTCACAGTTAACTCTTTGATGGTTGAGATTACAAAATAAGCTGATATGTATCATTTGAAATAAGCTGTTGAATATAAACGTGAGAGTACGCATATTTTCATGGGACATAGAATGTGTTGTTTAACTGAGGTGTTAAAATGGTGAGTTGTCACTGCAGGAATAAAAATTAGCATTTGTGGTTGTAAGAAATGACTGTGTACTTTATGGACTCTTTTTATGAGTTTAGTCTTTCTCTTTCTACACTGGCCTGTAATACAATTATAAGAAGACAGTGAAAGCAAATCCAATTGTATTACATGTAGTAACAGCATGATAATATGTATCATAGTCGATGCTCGGTGCATTATTTTCTTGCATGTTATTGAAAGAATATATGGTAAATCTTTAGTTGAAATAAATAGGTTGTATAATGTAAGCACAGTGCAATAATTCTGTTGCATTCACTCTGTTATTGCTTTGAGATTTTCAATTCTAGAATGATAATTTCTGATGCCCTCACAACCCTCATGGTTTGCAGCAAGACACTGATGAATGTGGTTGTTAAATGTTTGTTTTTACTTTTTAACGAAACAGAGCAATCATGGCTGAAATCTTGTGTACTGTAAATAATTAAGGTTACAATATACTCTTTACTTATGAAAGCAAATTTTAAATTAGGTACATCAGTTCACTGCTAGTGCATCCTGACAAGAAGTCAAAACCATGACCAGTACTAAGTAAATAAACATATTCAGTGTTGTTATACACCTTAAAAGAAAATTAAACATGAGTCTGTGTTTGTGTCATCATAAGGAGCTTTCTGCATGACTGGGATTACTTCTCACCATCTTGTGCATATATATATGTTATAAATTGGCCTTTGATTGTGCATGAAGCTGTAATTGGCAGTTATAAAATGACTAAATCAATCATTGGAAAGAGGTGTTGAAATGTGTCAGCAAAGGCACGAAGTATCCAAGTGTGTTTGAAAATTAATGAATAGGAGCGTTGGTGGTTATGGAACAGCTGCCTGTACAAACAACATGTGCCAAATTGTTGTGACAGTGCTCACTTTGTTTGTTCGTTTGTTCGTTCATGTGTTTGTTTGTTTGTTTCTTTCTTTCTTTCTTTGTGGCCTTCAGTGGAATTATTTCTGTACATCAATTCTTCACATTTTACTCTTAAGGTAAACAAGTTTTAAAAGTGAATTTTATGTGTTTGTGTCTGTCTGTCTGTCATTTCAGATCCTGTTGGATGTGGAACAGCTCTTCATGTCACAGTCTTCCTTAGTTCATATTACAATTCCTGAAAACAGCAAGTTTACAATTTGTGGTGACATTCATGGACAGTTCTATGATCTCATGAACATTTTTAAACTCAATGGCCTGCCATCGCCCAGCAATCCATATGTATCCTTACCTTGCTGTGATTATGATGCTCGTGTATAATTAGGGCTCATATTTCTGCATGATCTGATTTAGTTTTGTGAGTCCAAACCCAGTTGTTGAGCTGTAAGGATTTCTTTGGTTCATAGTCATGAATTATTATCCTACAGTGCTCTTTATCACAGCACAGTTCATAGTCGGTCTGACATTCTGCTTTCAGTGTAGCATAATGGCTGTGGCAGAACAAAGGCAAGCAGTTCTGAAGTGTATGCATGCAACCTTCTTTCTTATTTGTGAAGATTTCTTGTTCTGTAGGTCTTTTTCTCTTTTTAGTTTCATTTCTTGAAGAACTTATTACTGCGTTAAATTTCTTAGCGAAGTTTTGCTCCACTATTATTTAATTTCTAACCTACATACAGTATTTAATTCCTAATTTGTAAGGTTACATTAATGAATTATCTCTCTATGAAATTTCTAATGCCTAGCTTCAATGGTTCATTTCATATTTTTTATTGGAAACTTTTTTACAGTCACTGTGTTGTATTTTTTTTTTTTAGTTCTGTACTGAATGACCTAAGCTAACTTTGCATTAGTTTGCAAGCTTTCTGACATACCATTTAACCCCTTTTAAGATTAATCTGTGTGACAAGCTTTTGTACTGCAGATGAAAGGATCTTAAATTGTAGTTGTGTCAGAATTACAAAATGTTTTGTTTACTCTGATTTTAAACCCGGTGATCTTCAATCCATTTTGTATTCTCATTACCATATTTATTTTATGGGACACAAAAAACCTTGACAAGTAAACTAAGAGTAGGTTCTCACTGTACAAGATGTTCTCCGAGTTAATAAAATCTTCACGGACTGTCAGCCGCATCTCCATTGTCCTTGTGACCTTCGTCAGAGTCTTAGTGAGAAACTGTTACAGTAGTTTCTATTCAGTTCTAACATCACTTCTTTTCCTTGGCACATAATCATAGTGTTGTTTACTTAACCCACACTCCAAAGTTGTAACCATTAACCTGGAACTGAAACTTGGGAATGGTGTAGTGACTGAATTTTTGTCTTAAATACAGAAAAGAATATAACATTGATAAACCTTAAATTGAGAAACACTGTACTAGGGTCATTTGAAAATGAATGGTGATGCTATTGCAGCGCAGCTCTGGTAGTAGTCTAGTGAATGTATGCATGCTGGTTGAAAATTGTGATGCTTGTTGTATGTGTTGGTCTGTTTGCGTGAGTCTGCAGTCTGTTTTAAGTGCCCTTTGTGGTCACAATCCTGATGTGTTGGTTAGGGGCACCATACACCCATGTTGAGAAGTATGAACAGTGCTGCTTCATCAAAATCTGGTTGAAATACATGGCAGTGTCACAAGAAATTATAGCAAGTTTGTGGTGAACAAGATGCGCCATATCACACCATAGACAGATGTGTGTGTTTTGGAGGTAAGAACGAAAGAAACTAACAAACTGAGAACCAGCCCAGCTGATCACAGCAGCTGACAAGGACTGGATGGTACTAATGGTAGGGCATGCGATAACTGATATGTGGAGAATGGTGCTGCAGATGGTGGCCGGCATCTTCCATAAGTGCAGCAAGGTGTCTGCAGTGTGGCATTAGTCTATATTTATGGTCTTTAAGGAGAGAGCTTTAGCAATAAATTCTATTCATTTTTTAACAATGTTGCCATTAATTCTCAAATGACCTTAGTACCTTATTTACTTGGGTTTTGGTGAGGACCACAGAATGAACCTAAAATGAGGGACAATCTTAAATTGGAAAATGTGAATCTGGGATTTTGGTATGTAGTTATGCCAGTCACATGTGTGTAATTGGACGGCCTGGCCTAATAATCATGCTAGTGCACATAATCTTTAATCATTTTTCTTGTTTCATGATGATTTGTTAACTCATTGGCTGTTCAATTGTTGCACATGAAACATCTGAGATTGACCACCTGTGCAGCAAATATAGTTTGATGGCACTCTCCAATAACCATGGTAACAAAATGTGACACATTTCCATGTGAGACTTACACCAAGCGAGTGATTTAATTGCTGTATTATATAGTTTACATACACACACACACACACAGCAAAAACTGTTGCAGATGACACTGCTGATTTTTTCTCTTCATGGGACGGAATAATTGAGTTATGCTACGTGATTGACCTTTGCTTGGCTCATTAATACATTTTTCACTTGTAAAGGTTTCCTACCTAAACATTTATGACAAATTCGCAATGAAACATACTTTTGACCCCTTTAATCTGTTCTTTACATCAAAACCCTTTGTCTATTCATGTATGTTTCCATTAAGTCTCTTTGTTTTGCTCATACAGTGTGAAAGTAATGGTGTCTGTTCCTAAAGGCTAATTATGAAAATTATTCCAAACATGTGTTTCACAGAATGTGACATGTGTCTTACTTGTGATGTGTGTCATGTAGGTGTGTGATTGGGCTGTGACTGTGACATCTGTTAGTGTTTGAAACGAATAATTGTTAGAAGACATATAATGGATCATCATGACAACACAAGTCTCTGTCAGTATTCTTTACATTCAACTAGCAAGGGAATGTAGATCCACAGCATTTGGCATCTTGTTAAGAGAGATGCTACCTCATGGCACATGGATACACTATAAGCCGAAGAAGCAAGAGTTTCGTAGAGTATTTTGTGACCGCATAATTGTTTCACTTTGATTTCAGTAATTTGAATTATTGTGTATGTGTGAAGTTGTATACATTGTGTTTCACTTTACACAGTGTGTGTGTGTGTGTGTAGTTTTTGTCACATAGAGTGGTGAACTGTTGAGCAAATTATAATGCGGCTGCTGTGTCAAAAACCAGAATGTAATGTAAGCCACTCTAAATTCAAAAAAACATGGATATTATAAACCATTTGGTTGCTTCTGCCATTGTTGCTGCCACAGTTGCTGAAGAATTTGGTATTTCTGCATTGTCTTTAAATATGATTTCATCACATCGAAATACATTGCTCAAACAGTCTGCAGTTGAATACCTGAACTGAAGAACAATCAAAATGGCAAGATGTGGGAAGGCAAGAATTGTCACTTAAGGAATGATTTTGGTGAAAATGGTTTCTTGCTGTACCATTGACATTGCACAGAAATTAAACATTGAGTTAAAACCATGTGACAGGTGAGAGGTAGATTTAAAGGAAAAAAAAGTTATCATTTACAAAGTGGCAAGTGAAGTGTCCAACTGCATAAATTAAGATAAATGTTCACCTGGAAGGATACATTTCTTTCACATCTGCTGTCAACATGTGCTCCAAAGATTACTTGGCTTCCAATGAATCCTGCACATTCTAGTATGAGAATTTTCCAGTCATTGTAGGAAAGTCAGATCAGCTGTTTTGCTTCAAGAATAATAAGTATGTTCTGTACAGCTTCTGTCACAATAAAGCTGCCTGGATGATGTGAGATATGCCTTTAATTTCTGGTCTGTCAACAGAAGTTTGGCATATGAAGACTGTGAAGTTACAAGTCTGAGAGGGTGTAGGAAACTTGCAAAATGTGAGAGCAGGGTATAATCTGGCACATATATCAGTCCTGTAGCCTATGGGACAAGCATTATAAGGACTGGAAACAAAGGCTGTGCAGGAGCTTTGTTCTGAGAGACTTGCAATATTGACGTCAAGCAGACAGCAGTAGTGCCATAGAGTTCATTTACACAAGAAACCATTGCTGGCTGTTTTACTAAAGCTGGAATCAGGAAAAATGCAATTGTACACAGACAGGATGGTAGTGGCAATGGTTGTGGTAGTTGTGGTGGTGGTGGTGGTGGTGGTGGTGGTGGTTGTAGAGAGGAAGGAGTAATTTGTGATAGTGGTGAAACCTTTAGGTGAAATTAAACATGAGCACCACATATAAAGAATTTGTCATAGTTGGGGATGGATACCTTTCCTCCATGCAAATAGTGCACTTTGCTTGATTCAGATGCAAATGAAGAAGGGTGGGGGACTGTAAACTGCTGTCCAAATGTCATTAGACCATAGAGTCCTTGGAGAGCTTTAGTTCTGTTTCTGCAAGGCAGTTCAGATGCAATAGAACATGTTACAAGCTGTGGGTTCTACAGCTGCATACTTTAGTCTCTTTGCAGAAGTGGCAAACAAATTACTGTAAACAATATACAGTTCACACATAAAGTATGAACATTTACAGCAGCTGAACTTCCTAAATACAATAAAAAAATAATTAATTCAAAGTGCTCAGTATCAGAAATTTGCATTGCAAGTTATATGCTTCAAATAATCTGTTCTTCCAGTACACATTTATGGGCTATGAAGTTAGTTAAAATTTGGTGTAACATTGTAATCGTCGATTGTTTTGTGTAGTAATGTAATTAGAAATTGATTTTTTTTTGTTAATTACACACCTGTAACACAGTGTACAATTGTATGTAATGTACAATTTGCACACAGACAACAATCCCACAGAACATCTATGTATATCAACCTCAGATATTCCTTTTATTGTTTCTTAAAAAAGGAGTCATGTCACTTTTGTTTCAGACTGTTATTATGTACTTTACAGACACACAACCTTGCAGTTCAGCCATAGCTTTCCCAGTCCTGTCATCTGATTCATTCCAACTTGTTACTGAATCAAGCATCCACAATGCCATTACAGCATCCTTGTGAAAGTGTCAGGTGGGAAGCAGCACTGTTTCCTTTATCTTCCATTCTGTGCCTGTTGCATGCTTGGAGTTGGGGCCAGGGCTGTCCAAACTTGATGGATCATCATGGGTGTAAGGGCAGAGTTGTTCGTATTCACTCATCTGAAGGTCAGAGGCAGTGCATGTGGCCTTGCAATTACACCCATTCATAGTTTTCTTCATTGTCATTGGCATTGACTGAGGTTGCAGTGCCAAAGGCACATTTTGCAAAGTGGTTATGAATTATGGTAGGCATGAGAGAAATGCCTCACATGGCATACATGGTGTTCCATTTTAATTTATTACACTAGACCAACAGAATGCACAAAATTGTTTCTTAGATATTGGTGTTATAATGTCAAACTAAACAGTCCTACATGTTTCAGTCCACGAGGGACTATCGTAAGGGAATCAAACCAAAACAGTACCACACAAAACAAAATTAGCCAATTTTATGCACAGCTGACATGTTGTAAATGAGTCATGTAGTTAAAATGTCAACATTTCTTTTTAGAATAGTTGTATAAATTTGCTGGACCTTGATATACTGGAAATTATTGTTAAAAACATCAAAATACTTAAAATATAAACAAGAGCAAACATTTAAAATATATAAATCTACAAAATATGTGTAGTGCTGAAACATAGAATGATGGTTGCAGTAACCAATCACAGTTGGTTATTGCAACTGTTCTGCAAAGAAATGTCTATATTTTGGCTCTTGACTTTTTTACGCCATGTTAGTCATGTACAAAAGTGGCTAATTTGGCTTTGTGCTGTGTTGGTTTGGTTTTATTCGCTGATTGACAGTCTCTTGCGGATCAAAACACGGAGGAATGTTCAGTGTGATATTGTAAATATCTAGAACAATTTTGTGTATTTTGCTGCTTTAGAGTCATGAATTAGTTATCAACAGTGCACAGGATGAACAGTATAAGGTGTTCCATTTCCTTATGTCTTCTGCAGGAACATTCCTGTCTGTTTCTTGCAACAAAAAATATGCTACAAACCTTCAGTAGGTTTGTTTGATGCAGAATGTCATATGCTGGTCCAGTGATTGCATGCAACTAGACGTGTTTGGCAGTAGGTGCAAGAGGTGCACATGTTTTTAGGTAATACCGTCATTTTGAACTAAGTCATCCTGTTGTGTATTGATTCTATATATTCACTTTATTAATATATATTTCAGTCAACACAACTATGTAATAAAAGCATAAGTTAAAGTGACATGTTTCAACTTAAAAAGTCATTGTCGAACCATGAAGTTCTTTACAATGTGGCTGCGCGCATTTGGGATCCCAGATGGCTCACAATTTGTGCTGTGATTCATACCATGTACATAACATGACTTATATCTATTATACTATTGTAATTATATTAGGGTCAAGTATGTGAGTATGCTATTTCCTGGGGCCGCTGTTCACTGATTGGGCTTCTTAGTACAAGAAGACTCTTAAAGGGGGCGCACAGCTCCACAGAAGCCAAACAGCTAGAAATAACTCAGTTGTGGGAAGCCATTCACCCCCGCAGGAAGGGAAAGCTAGACAGGGACAGAAGCCTGCCCACTACTGCATGAAGAAGCTGGCAACAAACTCACAAAAAAACTGTAACTAATACAACTTTATACGCTTACGCACGCTGCAATACTCGGACTGTTACGACAAAACATAAAAGATCCGATTTCATAATTGCAGAGTTAGACAAGATGCAACCAATCGAAAACAGAAAGCAGTGACAGACTACAAAGAACAAGTGGACAGGCACATCCCCCCACCGCATCCACCGGAAAACTAAAAAGCAGGAGAACCAATACAACCACAACGGACATAACAACCAGAAGCCCAATCAGTGAACAGCGGCCCCAGGAAATAGCACACAACACATACTTGACCCTAATATAATTACAATAGTATAATAATATAAGTCATGTTATGTACATGGTATGAATCACAGCACAAATTGTGAGCCACCTGGGATCCCAAATGCACGCAACCACATTGTAAAGAACTTCATGGTTCTTAGCTTACCCTGACGATAACTTTTTAAGTCAAAACACGTCACTTTAACTTATGCTTTTATTATATGGTTGTGTTGACTGAAATATATATTAATAAAGGGAATATATATAATACCTTCATTGTTGTGGGTGACACACTGACCCATTAGGGAAGTCACATTTCTATTCCCAAACATCAGTTTTAGATCAGAGTAACAAAATGATAACAGATTTTGAGGGTTGCACTTTTAGGATAGTGTGTTAATCCGACTTCAGAATTTGTATGTGCAACAGATCATCTTTAATGAGTGCAGGAACTTGAGAATACTATAGTGCTGGGGTAGTCCTCATTGGTGTAGAGTTCATAGCAATGTCTGAGCATGGTGTTGTGTCTGGTTGGAATTGCAGTCAAATCGTTTTCTATGCTGACACATTGTTTTGTTCTATTCCTCATTCCTGGACAAATGACTGGATGGTACCCGAGTTAGGCTGTGATGTCCTTCAAAATCTTGTCCAGTTCATCATTCATCCTGTTGAATTCATCATTCATCCTTTCCAGTTTATCATTTATCCTGTCCATGTCATCATTCTTTCTGCCCAGTTATCATTCATCCTTTCCAGTTTGTCATTCATCCTGGCCATTTCATCCATCCAATTAATGTTGTATAGTCTGATGTTATTGACAGCATCATAAAATAGGCCACCACCTTTCAGGTTGAACACAGTCACTTGGTTCAGAACTTGAAATAGGGTGCCACAGATAGTGTGGAATTCTTGTAAGTCTAAGTATATTAACCAGGTTTTGTTGTAAACTTCTGATAGTGCAAATGGACAGATTCAAGATAAATGGAAATGCCTTTGTCATTATGTTCCTTAATGAGCCACAGCTGTTTAATGGTGATTTTGTGGACCGAGGGTCCTTTTCAGTCGAATGCATTTTTACATTGTTTGGGTTCAAACTTCTTTACCCAGAACACTTCTTCATGTCCCGAGGTAAGGTTCTGTCATATGAGGCTTGTGTTAGAGCCTGATTAAGCTGATGTGTACCTTTTGGTGCATGCTGCATGTCTGTAGATGACACTGATTTCTGTGGGAGTATGGCAGTTTGATGTGTTGCGTTGTACACTTAACATGCAGTCCTCAACCGGCCTACAGTGCATACTTTTCACTTATTATTTCCCTTTATGCTGACCTCCATCTAGTGCTGAGGTTAATAATGAGTGGAGCTATGCCTTTGCTCCCCCTTTATGCCTTGATGGCATGTATGGGGACAGATTTACCTTTTTTTTTCCCCCCCATCTGTATGGAGGTATTTAGTCAGCATGTTTACATTTTTTCTGTAAATAGTATCCAGTAATAGAGAGTCCTATTGTCTGAGACATTTTCTTCATACTCAAGTGTGCAAATTTTGTTATAGGAAGCAGAAATGATCTCACCTTTAACTGTATAGTTAATTTATGTTATTATTGACCATTACAATACTGTACAAGTTTGTTATCAACAAAAGTGTTGATTGTTGACAAGATTTGCATATTTTTTAAAATGACTATCTATCTTGTGGGGTTCTGTTTGAAGTGACATTAATGTCTCTTGAACCCCCAGGAGGGAGAGAGAAGGAGCTTGTGCCTGGACTGGGCCTGCCTCTATAATGTAAACACTTTCTGTTTCTACTCACCTTGACTGTGAAGATGGAGGAAGCACATGTTTCTCAAGTACTGACAACACAGCCCTCTGCCACACAAAGCAGACATCCTGTTACAGGGTTAGCATTAACATAAGGTCAACAGTGTTTTGTGTTGGTATACAGATATATGTCGCTTAATGATGGGGATACAGTCTGAGAAATGTGTCGTTAGTCAATTTCGTCATTGTACGAACGTCATAGGGTGTACTTACACAAACTTAGATAGTATAGCCTACTGCACACCTAGGCTATATGGTATAGCCTGTTGCTCCTAGGCTACAAACCTGTACAGCATGCTACTGTACTGAATACTGTAGGCAATTGTAACACAATGGTAAGTATTGTTATAATATTATAGTATTAATTAATATTAATATTACTAATATATTATAATTGGGGTCAACAAGTGGCCCACCTCAATGAAAGATATATGATGATGATGATGATGATTATAATCTTATGTGACCACCATCATATATGTGGTCTGTTGTTGACCGAAATGTCGTTATGCGGCGCATACCTGTATTTTATATTAAGGGACATGGATGTGTGTGCAGTAGCACATATATGAGGGTATTGTTTTATTTGACAACTGTTGGTTGCCGTTTCCTTATGGCTCATTTATTATATTACATATAGCCCTCTGTGGTGACTAGGAGTAGTGGTAGAAGGTGACAGCAGCAGTTGTCATATAAAATAATGACCCTCGACTACATTTGCTTCAAAGCAGCAGTGTATCACTGAAATATGGATCTTATCCATATGTGTTATTTGTGGTCTTGCATTTCCCATTGTCTTTTTTGTTGTTTATTGCAGAGTAACAGAAGTGCCCATTCTTTGTTTGCAGTATGGCTTCCTTCCATGTAGATAGCACCGTAACTTGTACAGTATATCTGAACTTAATGTTATTATTCCTAAAGTCATTCCCTAACACTAATGTCTCATAAACATAGGTCCTTAAGGATTATGGCACTCCGGATGCTTATAGTAAGGAATGTGTACATTATCATATATCATCTTGAACTGTTTAGCACAAGATTGTTGTACTTGCAGTGTGGTAGAGTTCCTCCTGTTAGCCAAGGACTGAAATGTGCCTTAAACATCACTTCCCTGGTAGCTGGATTGGTCATGGTGGTCCACAATATTGGTGACTCACAATTCCAGGCCTTATCTGTGGGGAACACATGAAAGATATAGTGTACCAGCAAAAAGTAGAAATGCAAGATGTATTGCTTTATTGGTGTGCTGTATTTTTGTTGCTGAAAACTGCATACAGACAGTCTTAAAGAACTGATGCAAACTACATGCTCACTCTACAGATGTGTTGGGATGTGTCTCAAGGCGGAGGGTTGCCATTCAAACATTCATTATAAATTTGGTGGCAAGAACTTAATGTCTATAATTGTTCCCTTATTTGCAGTTCCTAAAGATGCATGTAACGATAAGACTGTAACTAGTGGAAATCAGACCTATGTTTATGTGACATTTTGACTGGGAATGACCTTATGAATAAGGTCCTGAAGATAAGACATCGATTCGTGATTTATTCTATACAAGCAGAAAAACAGATATTTAAATGTAATACAGAGGTGTAATGAAATGAAAGTGCTGTGCATTCACATTGAACAAGATAGGCTGTGTACCTGTTATATAATATGGTGGTGTTTCATGTAGTGTTTGTACCTCCACAACTCTCATAACAGCCTGATACCATTTTGCTCAAACAGTGCTTTTATGGTGATTTAGTGTCATCAGCAACATTAAAACATACTTGGGTTTTCTTTGTAAAGTGTCCTATATTTTTGCATGATTTAAAATAAAATTTAATTTTCTGGATAGGTTTTCATAGAAGTCCCCAGAATCAAATTTCATACAAATCTGTCCATTGTGGCAGCTACACTGATATGTGTGAACCAATGGACAGATGGACAAACGTGATGAAGCTAATAGGTGCGTTTCACCACTATGCGAAGTGCCTAAAAATGGTAACTAAGGTACTGCATGTAGTACTGCAGTGTTTGTTACTGTATTTACTGGCCACCTCTAAACACAATTAGAGAGTGTATGTAATAGTGCTTCATGGATCTGAACAAAACACAGAAGCTCTGGCACAGCATGTGAAGGAAAGTTATCAGTGAGAATGTCATGAATGTGTGAAAAGAAGATATGGTGAAATACATGTTTGTGTGTGGACAGCAGGTGGGAGTAGCAAGTTCATTTCAATATGTGGAATTAATGGTGCAGAGTATGAGAGAATGAAAGAGAGAGAGAAAAAAATTAAGGGTATGCAAACTTCAGAAGCAATTGATGAATGTTTAATTAGGGCTACAGATAATGAAAGTCAAAATTTAGAAAATGTGATGTGATCATTTGTGAGTCAAAATTCTTGCATGGGGTCGAAATGTGGGACGTGAATGAGGAATGGGAAATATTTTGTGGATTTCGGGGGAGATTTTCTAAGATATTCTTAAGGAGATGTGGAAGCAGATAGGATATTTGAGGTGGGAAGTTGGGCAGCAAAAAGGGCCAAATTATTCAGAAAACTGAACTGGGATGCATTTTACAAGACAGGAGCAGAATGTAAGCGCAATGTGCCAAGTTACTACAAGTAGGTGGCACTTACATGCAAAAACAAATGAGTGTAGGGAAAATGAAGGAAAATTGGTCTTTAGTTGCATATTGGGGTATAAAAAAAGAATGCAGAAAGAACATGTAACATGCATGAGAAGAGTAGGATAGCATGGCTCAGACTGGGAATGTGGAAATCGAGGGTCTGAGGGAGAGAACAGAAAGATGACCATGCCCTCTCTGTGAAGAAGTAGAGAATGAGTTACATATACTAATAAAATGTGTGGAAACAAAAAGTAGAAGGGGAAATTTAAATATAAATGAAGATGTAGTGTATATGAGAATAATAAAGTGGAACCCATATTTTACCTTACTGGTTTTGTGTGTGCTGCACTTTTGCGCCCTGTGTAAGGTAGAGTCTAGATGCATCTTTGAACAGTGCGTCCTTGTAATTGATTTTACTTTTTCCCAACATTATGTTTTCCTGAAACTTACACTTCATTTTCCTAGTCCTGACTATGGAAATTCACATGATCTTATGTATTCTTATGTCTCAGAATGTTTATTTGCACCAAGAGGCAATGCCAAAAGGTGGCTGTAACAAATAGAAGTTTCGAATGACAGTGGTGTCTGACATAGCAGGAGCTATAATGGTCAGCTTCTGTTATAATCGAACCTCTATCACATTTCCTCAACATGCTTCAGAGTTTTGAAACTGAAACATTGTGGACTGACATGTGGCTTCTCCACTGGATGTTAATTTTATACATAAAGGAATACAAAATAAGATTTGTTGGCAGGCAACCATGAGAGCCAGACTATGAACCAGATGTATGGATTTGAGGGCGAAGTGAAAGCGAAGTACACTGCCCAGATGTCAGAACTGTTCACCGAAGTGTACAACTGGCTGCCGCTGGCCCATTGTCTCAATGGCCGAGTCCTGGTCAGTATGTTGTGATGTACAGGTTTCTCATGTAAGTATTTGTTTGCATGTGATTCTGACATCTTGTGTGCTTTCAGGTGATGCATGGGGGGTTATTCTCCAGGGATGATGTCACACTAGATGAGATCATTAAGATAGACAGGAACAGGCAGCCTCCGGAAGAAGGCAAGTATCAGCATTATCACCAGATCATATCCATTCTTGTAACGACTTCATGATCTTAATAGAAATATATAATTTTATAGTCTAACACAACTTTATTACATAAAATATAATTAATTGAAAGAACATAGCAGCTACATATTTTGGCTTTCATAAAGCCATCTTCAGGCTGTAACTTAAAAGAACCTTAATATATACATACAATTGACAGTGCCTTAAAATTATGAGATCTCATTAAAATATCTTGATTAATATAATGTATTAGAATATAAAATGTAAAATATAGTTATACAATATGAACAACGTAAGATAATAGAGACATGTAAAATAGAAACTGGATTGCGATGGGAATTTTATGTATTGAGCAGTCTTGGTAGAAGTTGTAAATGTTGTGTTATTGTTTAAGATCCATTTCATTCAAATGATGGGAAGCTTCTATAGTGGGACTCCTTTTATGGTGTGTGTAGAGTGCTTTTCAGCTTGTAACAACTTCACAACCTGTTTTCCGATGATGTGTGACATGTTCACCATGAGAGGTTGCAAATATGCACCTCATATCTCTTCCATTACTCTCGTTCTGTTTGCGCTAATAACTTTATAGCCTGAATGGATTTCCATGAAATTTTATATTCAGTACTTTGGCTAAATTATGTCACCACATTCGGTTCTTGATTAACACTAGACAAAAATAATGGATGCTTTAATGAAAAACAATAGGGTGGCCGCCATACCCCTACGTCACTTCACTTTACCTAAGTTTATTCTATGGCAAGTGTTAGCCTTACATCAAGTGCATACGCTTGTTCACTTCCATGTAAAGCAACCCCATTATAGGGCTGGACAGGCCCTGAGGGTTCCAGGAGGTTCAGACTCCCAGATTTGAAGACAGTTGGCACATGAAGGTGATATGGTTGACAGCCCTACACACCAGCTGCCTTTACTTCCCAGGAAATATTCATGGTACTAATTTCTGTAAGATGACACCATCAGGAATTGAACCCAGGACCTTCTGGCTTGTAGCGCAGTGCCTCAGCCAACTGTGCCACTGTGTACCCTGCCGTGTTCCAAACACAGCCATGTTCTGTGTGATCTGTGCCAAAGTATTTAAGGTGTAATTACGGTGACGTCTCTGTCACAGCTCTCTTCAACTCATCGTTGTTGTGATAGTGGTGTGCAGGCACTTGGCCCTTGATTTTGCTCCATAAAGTGTTGTCTGAAGTAGTAACACAAAGACTTGGTGATGGCCAGGATGATGGTGTGGAGGATGTTGGTGTACCACGGTCAACCCATCAGTCCAGAAGACGGTCATTGAAAATGTCATGCACATGCAGTTGCTCCATTGTGCATAGGCTCCATATAATCCTTGATTTCTCTGCCTGTAAGCTGTGCAATTAATAACCACATCTGTATTGTCTCTGCATATAGTATGCCAGTAGCAAATCCATCAAAGAACTAGGAGCCAATCAAATAAGATGCTTTCAGACCTGCAGGTTTTGTTCCAGTTCTGAGATTCACCTGAGTCCAAAATACATTTCTATCATGCGTACTGCAATAATTGCACACTTGTCGTGGAAGTGAACCTTTGAGTAGGATGTCATATTCAGTAAGAAACTGAGGAGCACATGACATGTGTCATGATATTAATTACTGTTAGCACCTGGGTTTTCATTTGTGAGTGTAAAGCAACTTCAAGTTGAAGTTTTCTACCTGTGATATTATATTGTTGGCCATGGCACACCATGTTCTGGTTGTTTCCACAGAAATGTAATTGTGATCACACCCAACTCTTTCATTATCCAAAAAGAGAGAAATCCAAAATTCTTACCATATATGTTCTGTTATTTAAAATGAAATTCCTGTCTCTCACAGTCTGTGTCTACACCCTGTATGTTAGGTTAAGGTAGATTGAAGCTGTTCTGCTGTACTTCTTCCCTAGTAAACCCTGAATCATAATTTATCAACCTTGCGCATGTCATTCTCCAGAGAAAGGATTATTAAAGAATGCCATAATTTAGAATTTTGTGCATCACACTACTGCAATATTACAAAATTTTACAACACAATATTCAGTTTGTCGCTACTTCAGCGATCTCTTCCCTAGTAAGCCCTGAATCATTAATTTACCAACCTGTGCATGTCATTCTCCAGAGTAAGGATTATTAAAGAATAACATAATTAGGAATTTTTCTGCATCATACTACTGCATTATCACAAAATTTTACAACACAATATTCAGTTTGTCTCTACTTCACCCTTCTCTTGGAAGTGAACTAAGATTGTACACTATGTTTTTGATTAAAAAACCTTTCATCATATTCCAACTTGGATAGGATGGGATGTTTCATTGCAGTCAACATGAATTCCACAGAAATGTACAGTAGCAGAATGTGACCACAGAGTCTCGAGGGCTGTGCGTCACTTCTACTGCAAAAGACCACGATCCTGTTGTGAAACAGCCACCTTCTTAGAGTTCTTAGTACCAACATTTAATACTGAAAAATTTGTTTCACTTTTTTTTTTAATGGTATTATTATGTATTAATGGAGATTGATGTGCAACTATTATGAAAATTTCTACAACTGCATTGTTTCATAGCTAAACAGGCCTGCATCACAAGACACGGTATATGAGGGATATGAACAAGTCAGAAATAAATATATTCTTAACAATATGAAAAGAGTGATTTGAGGTTTCCATCAAGTGATTGTTGTGGAACCAGATGTTCTGGGTCATTGCAGTGTAGTAGGGTAATTTCTTCCCAACAGTCCAAGAACACACACCGCCTTCATCTTCAGGAATACGAGTGAATGCAGAAAATGAAGACGGTATGTTCCTTCAAAACTCAGGAAGCAGTGACCCAACCACATGTTGCAACAACCCAGAACATGTACTGTCTCAGTATGAAAACAGGTTTGCCACTAATAAAATCCTTGAGCACTGTGTCATTTCCAGTGGGTAATGCTGCAAGCTTCCTGTGTGACCTCAGTTGTGTCTTTTGCTGTAGTCTTCTTTCTTTCTTTCTGTTGTGTGTTACACAAGTGACCAGGTGTCTGGCTGTGCTATGGGCCACATGCCTTGGAGGAGAAGGATGGATTTTAAGTGGATGCTGCTGAGAAACAGCATTGCCTCTCTCTCTCTCTCTCTCTGTCACACACACACACACACGCATACATGCGCATGTGCTTCCTTCATGTGGCAAGGTATAGCAGGGAATACTCCCCAAGCATAGCCTTTCAGCAGATGCACTGTACAAATTGTATATAAGACAGACTGATAATGTCTCTCTTAAACAAAATTCTAGCCACACTGGAGAATTCAGCACTGTGTGGGGCATGTTTCCTTCATTCAGTGTTTCCTGGATCCTTAACATTTCCTGGAGCAAATGAGTATGTCTGCCATACAAGTAATATTAATTTTTGTGTATTAAATTGTTCACAAAATGCTGTCATCACTTGGGCCATTGTTTGTCAACTCTCATGTAGCCACAACCATATTCATTCATTGCTTGAACATGAGGTACCTGAAACTGGATTCCAGGACTTATTTCACTTGAAGAAAGTCTAGCACAGTTTTTTTATTTTGCCATGGCGCAACAGCACCACTGGGCCAAGGCCTCCTCATTGTGGAGGATTCATGATCACACTCAGACGCCCCACACTTGGTAGGACTCCTCTGGACAAGTGACCAGCCTGACACAGAGACCTCTACCTGACAACACACAACACTTACAAGAGACAGACATCCACACCCCCCAGTGGGATTTGAACCCACAATCGCAGCAAGCGAGCGATCACAGACCCACACCTTAGACTGCACAACCACTGGGATTGGTAGCACATTTGTTGGGATACAGCAAAAATTACATCAGTATCCAATTAAAATAATTTTATATTTTATTTGAATGATTTTAATATTTTAATCTTAATTGTAATTTTAATCATCTGTGTAGAATTTCTGCCACAGAAGCTGCAGTCCCTGAAGATGGCCAGCAGCTGTGGCCAAAACATGTTGGAGCAGTAACAAAAACATTGTGCAACAAGTTGGGGTTAAATATTATGTAGTTATATTAAATTATATTTCTATAGATCTTTTTCAACTGTCCGATGATGGCTTTTCACAAAAGCCAAAACATATGCAAGAAATAAAACTGATACAAATGTAACTGACTGACACTTTGTTCTTCCACTTTGGTCAGTAGCTAAATATTATGCTAGTCCTTTCATGTAAATGTAAAAGAAATAACTCATAAAGAATGACTGTAGTTCTCTGAATACTGTGTGGCACACGGGGAGTGGTTTACAGTCATCCTGTTCATCTGCTGTTTGTAGTAGAATTGTACAGTCATCTACCAGGACCATTCCATACCACAATTCTTCCTGTTCATAGTTTGCTGTGGCAATGTTTTTTTGGCTCACTTTTCATTTACAGATTGAGTATTGTGTGTTGATTTGATACATAGCCTATATGTGTATATATAAAGTTCACTCAGAAATGCCAAAGTCTTCAGTTATTTTTGTTTTTATGAAGTTCTTGTGGTTTTCAGGTGGGTGGTCATTCTAAATGGAATACATATTAAAATGCAAAGTATATGTTAAGCCTTTCAGGACAGTTTCTCTGCATTATGTTTTACCTTAGGTGCTGTTCACAACTTGCCGCCATCTTAATTTCTTTTGCAACCAGTCTTATTGCCATTCATGTTGTAAGTTATTTTGCATATTATTTCTGTCCCAAGTGACGTACATATGTGTTGCTCTTTCCACATGTCAAACTCTGAATGCCATACACGATTTTCTAACCTGCAGCTTGGCTCCCATACCTTTGTGTTATTCATGTTTTGTGTAGTGTGATCGTATAGCTTCTGGACTGAATTTATTTCTCCATAACAACAACCCTTACCATCCGTTCAGTTTTGTCACCTATTAAGTAATCTCCTTGGGACTTTATACAGCAATGCCAGTGATCATGCCATCATTATAAACAATTTTTGATTTGTATTATTTTTTGAAACTTGGTAGGTGCATTCTGTGATTTTCCTCATCATTGAATCTTCCCTTCAGCACTGTAGTGAACAGAATAAGTCAAACATTATTCTGGGTATCTTTCAAGCTTCTCTTGATGTTTCCAGCATGTATCGATGACTGTCCAGCTTCTCACTCAACAGGTGCAGGTGGTGCACAAACTTGGCAGCAATCTGACACATGTCGAGTTTGTCTTTGAAAATGCATTGAAATGCTGCATATGAAACTCCCAGACATGTTAGCAACTTTACGGATAATGATCATTCTGTTGTCGGAGGACAGGTGCCTTCATTTGATCCATGTTTTCATACATTTTCCCCACTGATGTGTATCCTGGGCTTTTGGTATCTTCTGAACTTGGAGAACCACTCAAAAAAGAGTGTTCTTCTGTTTGTCTGCTGTGCGAAAGCTACTTCCAACATTCTAAAAATTCTATAGCATTTTTGACAAGTTAAAGTAAAATTTGATGCAGGTGTGCTGTTGTACCAAGTGTACCTTTATATTGCTACACCACAATCGCAAATGGAATAACACATACTTGTACATAAAAGACATTACTTAATAACCACATGTGCTACAGCCTTATTGTAAGCACAAAATGACCCTTCAGACTGTACTGCATCTACATCTAGCAGTAGAAGACTGTTCGAGTGGAACTGTTGTCATTTTATGCTGAGTGTGGAAACTGGCACCACATATTTTGGGTAAAAACTTAAACAACCATACTGATAGAGCATTACATATTACATATTGTTACATGTTATTACATATTGTTACATGTTATTACATATTGTTACATGTTATTACATATTGTTACATGTTATTACATATTGTTACATGTTATTACATATTGTTACATGTTAT
>Ga0123354_10002464_pt1 | contig 24488 bp, 19 predicted proteins | sample TergutLab28metaG_2_FD_97872 | JGI IMG/M metagenome (GOLD analysis project Ga0123354, IMG submission 97872) | Labiotermes labralis P4 segment gut microbial communities from Petit-Saut dam, French Guiana - Lab288 P4 | ecosystem: Host-associated > Arthropoda: Insects > Digestive system > Gut ... | reverse complement strand
CCGGAATGGTTGAAATAAAAGGGTCGCATTTGCATGCCGGAATGTATATATACTCCTTGATTGCAGATGGTCAAAATGTTGACACGAAAAGGATGATATTAACGAAGTGAAATTGATTGAAAGATTAATCTTAGCTTAAGTATTTTTCAGATAATTATTTAAGTATCTGCAGGAAAAGCCCGCAATGACAATTGTGTATTGCTTCATTTCCCTTTATAAAGTCAAGGGAATGGTAACGAGTTCCAGAGTGCAACGGCTTGGGTAAAATTTATTTTTTAGCGGTTTGAAACGAAATTTTTCGTATCTTTGCCCGATAAAATATACGACCCTATGTTCAATAATACTTCTAATAACAGTTTTTATAACAATATTCCTGTTGTTACAAGAAATCTTTTAGTCGTCAATCTGATTGTATGGGGCGCCTGCAATCTTTTTTCATCATTTCCGCTTGCCGATGTCTTAGGATTGCACGATATAAAAAACGGAGGTTTTTATCTTTATCAACTGATTACTTATCAGTTTACCCACGTAGCGTTTTTTCATTTGTTTTTCAATATGTTTGCTTTATTTATGTTCGGCAGAGTGTTGGAAAACTATTGGGGACCTTCGCGCTTTTTCACCTATTACATGGTAACAGGCATTGGCGCCGGACTGATTCAATTAGCTATCTGTTATTTTCAGGACGTTTATTCCGTCACAATCGGCGCATCCGGAGCGGTTTTCGGCATTTTGCTCGCTTTCGGCATGCTTTTCCCGAACGCGCCCCTGATGATCATCCCTATTCCTTTCCCCATAAAAGCCAAATATTTGGTTATCGGCTACGGGGCGCTTGAATTGTCGATGGGTTTTGCCAATCGTGCAGGAGATAATGTCGCGCATTTTGCCCATTTGGGCGGAATGTTGTTCGGAATTATTTTGATACTCTACTGGCGAAGAAAAAACGGAAATTTTCGGACGGGAAATCCTTGGAATCAATCATTAACAAAAAAAATATCCAATCTTTTCAAAAAAAAACCTAAAATGACTGTGCATAAGCGTCCGGAAACCGATTGGGATTACAGGGCGCGAAAAGCGGAGGAAAACAATGAAATAAATCGCATTTTAGAAAAAATTAAATATTCCGGATACGACAGCCTGTCGGAAGGAGAAAAGAGAAAACTCTTTGATGCAAGTAAAAAATAACCGGAATGAAACCTTTGAAAAAATTTTTTTGGATCGTTATTCAAACGCTTAATATAATCGCATTGGGAACGTTATTATTATCCGCTTTTTCCGGTTATATCTCTCCTTATCGTTTAGTTTTTCTTTCCTATTTGGGACTATTTTTCCCCTTCATCCTTATCATAAATTTCGCGGTTTTTATCCTGTGGCTACTTTTTAAGCAATGGAAGCAGGCTTTGTTGCACTTCGCCGTCTTGTGTATCTGTGGAGGAGCCATTTACACCTATTGTCCATTGCATGGAAAAACGGATAAAATTCCGGAAGGCGCTATTAAAATACTGACATATAATGTTATGCGTTTTAATAATCTAAAAAAGGACAATCAGGGAGATACGCCGAGTAAAATTCTCCAATACATTCAGGAAAACGACGCCGATATTGTTTGCATCCAGGAGTTCGGAGCTTCAAAAAACAATACTAACTTTTTAACCGAACAGGATATTACAGCGGTTTTGAAAAAATATCCTTACTATTATGCCTATCCATTGCAATTTCCTTATCCAAACGAAGATTACGGGTTAGCCATTTTTTCTCGATTTCCTATTTTGTCAATCCAGAAAGTTCCTTATGAAAGCGCTTACAACGGATCGTTTATAACCGAGTTGGATATCCGCGGAAAACGAGTGACATTAATTAACAATCATCTGGAATCAAACAAATTGTCGAAAGAAGAACGAAGTAATTATTACCAATTAACCAAGGAAATGGATACCCAATCGTTAGACGCTTTCACACAAACAATGACCAAGCGATTAACGCCGGCTTTCAAAGCCCGAGCCAATCAAGCGCAAATTATATTGAAATCTATCAAGGAAAATAAAAATCCTTATCTTATTGTATGCGGCGATTTTAACGACACGCCCATTTCTTACGCCCGGTATAAAATCAAGGGAAATCTTCATGATGCTTTTGTTGACAGCGGCTGTGGTTTGGGAATTACCTACAATAAATACCGTTTTTTGTTCCGTATCGATTATATTCTGCATAGCAATAATATCAAATCGTATAATTGTACGGTAGGAAATCTGAAAAACTCCGACCATTATCCGCTTTGGTGCTATCTGGAATTGAAATAAAAAAGTAATATGGCAAATAATATTTTAAATCAAGAGTTACAATCAAAAGTGATTAATTTTCTGCGGTTTCCGCTGATTGTCGGCGTTGTGTTAGTTCATAATCATACTTCCGGATTAACTGTGCGCGGAGTCGAAATGGGTATGAATTCTTCCGACTTGCCGGTTTTTTACTATAGCTGCGAATTGTTTTCAGAAGTAATCGGCAGGATTGCCAGTCCGCTATTCTTTTTTATGTCGGGATTTTTATTTTTCCTGAACGTAAAAAAAATGACGGGGCAAGTTTATAAAAGTAAACTTCACGCAAGAATGAAAACGTTGCTTATTCCATTTTTGCTGTGGAATACGGCAGCGGCAATTTTCTTTTTTACAGTGCGAAGATTCGGCATTTTTACTTCTCCACAGCCGCCTTTCAATTTTCAATATTTTATAGATAATTTTTGGGGGAAAATTAACGAACAAGGAACTGCCTTTTTTCCTGTTGCCTATCAATTCTGGTTTATTCGAGACTTGATGGTAGTTGTTTTGCTAACGCCATTAATTTATTTTCTGGTAAAATACGCCAAAGTTTCCATTGTCGTAATACTTGGAATTCTATGGTTTTTTGCTTTCTGGTTCATGCCCGAACCTGCAGGATTTCGAATTGTTTCCTTATTTTCTTTCACGGCAGGCGCTTATTTCGGCATAAACAAAAGAAATTTACTCGATGATTTTGGAAAAATAAGAAACCTTTCATTCATTCTGTATCCAATTATTGTACTCGTAGACTTGTTTACCAAAGAATCTTCGTTCCAACCTTATATTCACAAGGCAGGATTAGTCATAGGTATTGTGTTTTGTTTCAATTTTGTAGCGCTATTATTTGAAAAGAAAATTATCAAACCGACGCCATTTTTGACGACTGCCTCATTCTTTGTTTTTGCCATTCACGACCCGTTTTTATTGATGAATGTCCAAAAAATATCCTTTTTGATTTTCAAACCTGAAAGCGATTTTCTTATGACAAGTTTATATTTTATAAATGTGATAATCGTTGTGTTGTCTGCATTGTTCATATATTGGGTATTGCGGAAGTTCTTACCAAGATTTACGGCGGTAATCACAGGAGGAAGGTTATAGAAAAATATCAGTCGGAGCGTACGGTAAAATTCAAAACGGATACCCAATTGCTACGTACGCCGCCGAGTTATCCCAAAAATTATTTTTCAAAAACATAAAACGTTTGCCTTCCGGAAGCGCCGGATCGTAAACGCGTGTACCTGCATCAATACGAAAGATGAAAAAGCTAAAGTCGAAACGTAAGCCGACGCCGGTTCCGATAGCCAATTCTTTGTAGAAAGAATTCCACCGGAAAAGTCCTCCGGGTTGACCTTCATAGTCCCTAATGGTCCATGTATTTCCACAATCAACAAAAAATGCCGGTTCTAACCATTTTAATACCTTACGACGATATTCGCCGCTCACTATAAAATAGATATCGCCTACGTGGGTTGTCGGATCGCCGGGAATACCCTGGTTGAAAGAACCGGGTCCTAAATAACGAGTGCGCCAACCGCGTACATTGTTTGGACCTCCGGCAAAGAAACGTTTTTCAAATGGAAGAATCATTGAATTTTCATAGGGATAAGCCAACCCGAAACCCGAATGAAAAGCAAACGCAGCGGTTTCGTTAAATGGAAGGGTTTCGGCATAATCGAAATAGCCTTTCAAGTATTGGGCAAAAGGGTTTCCTGCTATTTCGTACTGACCGTTTTCATTTTTTCCCGCATTAGTCAATGAGAAAATGCCTCGCAAGGCATTGCCCGACGATTCGGCGTTAAATCGAATCGTATAAAGACGTTGAAACGCTTTTCTCATACTCGAATTGGTGTAAATCAAACTGTAATCGATACCTGCCGTAAATACGTCGTTATAACTTAATCGCGTCAACGGATCGATTTCCGTAAGCAGGTATTGATTAAAACGCTCCGACTTCCATGGCATAGCCACATAATTGACATCTAACAGATTGATAGTATGAGTTATTTGGCTGTTTCGATTCGCCCAGCTGATTTGCCATTTGAAATTAAAAAAATTACGAGTAAATTCCGGCCGGTTTTGAACGTTATAACCCAAACTGTATTGGGTTTGCATATTGTAATTATTTTGAAGATAGGCGCCTATAAACGGCAAATGAAGTTTTGAAAATGTCAGGGAAGGAATAATGCCTATTTCGTAATAATTTGGATTTATTGAACTCGTTTTCGAGCTACCCGAAACAAACTCATACGCTCCCTTTAATTGGATATTGAATATTTCAGATCCGTTAAAAAGATTCTGGTGACCATAATTTACGTCTAATGCAACGCCTAAATCGCCTGCATTATTGGTGCCGCCCAAACGTGTTTGAAATGAATGGATGTTTCCCGGCGTCAGATAAATATCGCAATCAAGAAGGGTTGAATCGACATAGTTGCCTTGTTTATAGCCTATATCTACCCTGCTTACGCAATTCAACGCTTGAAAAAGCCCGTAAGTCGAAGCTCTTGCCCGCTCTCGATATAATCCGCCGGGACGTATGGTCACTTTCTCGGCAATCATTTGAGGCCGTAAAAAGTGCAGATTATCATAATAGATTTCAATACCTTTTTGTTCAACCGAGTCAATAATTTCATAATTGTCGCTATTCAAAGGATCGTATCCGCTATATACTTTTACTTTAGCAATGTGGTAAACATTCGTCAGCGTTGTGTCTATCAAAAATAAACTTAAATCGACCTGATTAGAATTCAAAGTGGTATCTGCCAAATAATGCAGATTATCGATAATTAAGTCATAATATCCCTGATTTCGCAGGATATTGCTAACGCGTGTTCTTTCTTCACTCAATTGATCCATATCGAAAATGTTGCCCGTCTTGATGACGCTTGCAGCAAGTACATTACTGTTGGGTCGGCGCTGCCGGTTCCTGTTGGGATTTGATTGCCGGTATCTCAAACTATCTGAAGCTTGTCCTTCCGAACGCGTCAATCGAGACAATAAATTTCTTCGGGAACGAATTCCTCTTGCCAAATCGTTCATCTGCGAATCAGGCAGTTGCAGCGTATAATCGCGAATCCGGTATGGAATTCCTTCGCGAATCCGGTAATCAACAGAGACTTTTTTCCCCAGAGTATCGATAGAGGCTTCTACTTCTGCATTTAGATAACCCAGATTTTTCATTTCAATCGATAATTCGTTTATTGATTGATTAACAGAATTTGGATCAAAGATGACCGGCGGATCTCCAATTTTACGAATGGTTCTTTTGAAGCGGTTGGAATCGTTATTAACCATATTATAAATAAGTAAGCCGAGTTTGGAGTCGTTTGGCTTTTGTTTGATAAAATCCGATAATTGAACATTAGAAATTACGACGGAGTCGGTTCTAACAGAAACCTGATCCAAAAGATATTTCCCCTCCGGAATATATTTGGTCGTACTGCAAGCCAGCATAAAAAGGCAAAACAGACACATCGCCGCCGCTGCCGGTATTCGGATGGAAATATTTAAGTTCATAAGCCTGTTATCAATGAAATGTAAAAAAGAAATTCATTCCAAAGTTCCATAGAGTGACTATGCCGATAGCAATAACCTTCGAAAAGTAAAAATTCCATTTCATTTTATCGGAAAGAATCCAAATAATCAAGTTATTCAATCCTAAACCAATGATCGAAATAGTAAGAAAAGAGAAGTACTGGGTTCCGATGTGGTTACTGTGACTTTTAAAAGTCCATATACGATTCCAAAAAAAATTGGAGGATGCCGCTAAAGTAAATCCGCATGAATTAGCAATGTATTTGTTGATTTTTATTTTTTCTTTCATTAACCAGGTAGTTCCGAAATCAATGAATATTCCGGAGAATCCGACAACGCAGAATTTAAGTAATTTAAGAAAAAACAGTTCGTTAATCATTTATTTGCTTTAATTACCATGGATATAAAAGAACTATTGCGAGCCGAACAAACCGGATTGCTCAACGTCAGAAAGAAATGATAATGACCGGAGGCAACATTTGGAACGACCGTTTCCAATACTCTTGATATTTTTCCATAAGCGGGAAGAATATGAACAGGTTCATTCAGTTCGCAATCGAAAAACTCAAACTGTTTTTTTTCTGACTTGTAGCTGTAGCCTACCTGAAATGTCACCGGAAATTCCGGATGTTGAAAATCAATAGCCACTCGCGACGGATTGATTATTTCGCACCCGACTCGAAGGGTATCGCCGGGGTAAAACACTTTTTTTGGCAATTCAAAATCAATTTTGACTCTATTGACCGATTGAAAATGATCGGCAAAATACCCTTCAATGATTTGATCGCCTGCTTTGTATTGCTTAGATTTTCCCGGTATGGAGGAATATACAAAAACAGGTTTTCCCTGATATTCCAATTCTTTTTGTAAAAAATCGAATTGCGTGTAACGGGTATTGGCAGCGCTCAACAAAAGGGATACTTTTCCTGTAAAGAAGTGATAGTCCGACGCCTTTTGAAAAGACCCTGTAAAAACAACGGGCAAATCCCCTGCAATAGATTCAATCTCCTTGCATTGCTTGTCTTTACCGTTAAATCCCAATCGTTCGGGAAGCAGCCCGAATGCCAACACCACACGCGCAATCAGGATGATCAATAACGAAGGAGCTATCGCATATTTTACAAAACGAAACAGTTTGTCGTTTTGCAAACTGTGACGGTAAAGCAACAGAATCATAGGAATCGAACAAGCTACCGTCCAATGAGGTTCTACATAGCGAAAAGTCGAAATCACCCAAAAGATGCTTATAAATCCAATGATTAAGAAATACATTCCTCTTTCGAAAACGTCGCTTGCTTTGCGTTTTATCAAAAGATATACTACAGCTCCGAACGTGAACGGATTGAAAACCGCCATTTGATTGGGGATATATTCAAAAAAACAGTTCCAATCAAAACCATTGTTCCGGTCGCTTATATGGTACTTGAAACTGGGAAAATCATTGGATACCTGCCAATAGATATGGGGAGTCAATAACGCTAAAGCAAACAGTCCGGCTATCCAGAATTTATATCGTAACAAGAGTTTCAAATTGGAAAGGAGAATAAGCCCGATGACTAAAAAAGCATGGTATTTACTGTAAATCAATCCGGCTATTGAAACGGCAAGCAACAAAACGTTGATCCATGATTCTTGTTTCAAAAATTTCTTATAACTCCACAAGAAAAGAGCGATAAAGAAAAGAAAAGGCGAATCCGGCGTCGTAATAAATCCATACGCTTGAAACATAACCAAAGATCCGGTGATAACAAAAAACGTGAGAATTTTCTTAGAATCCGGAAATTGTTCTTCGACCAATTTCCAACACATCGTAATGGTAGCCAATTGGAGAAGAATGGTCATCAAGCGAATGGAAAGGTTTCCGCCGCAAAATAACTTGGAAATAAAAATCATTAATCCCACCATGGGCGGATGGTCGAAGTAGCCCCATGCCAAATTTTCACCATACAAAAAGTAATACGCTTCGTCGCTGTGTATTTCTGTCAATACGGATTGAATGAAATTCAAGCACATCCAGCCGATGAGTAAGAGCAAAAAAAGCAGCAGGTAGTTATTTTTTATTTTGAGAACCAATGATCCCATAAATACTGATATTTTTTGCACGGTTTCTTGTTTTTCAAATTATCCAAATCAAAGGATGCATAAAACTGTTGCTCGGTATACATTCCGGGACTAACAAAATGGAGCGAAAAAATGAACTTTAATGTAACTACATCATTTTTCATCAAATAGGCATATCCATCCAAACGATCGTAGCGTGTAGCCCGATAGAGCCTGTCGCCCCAATAAAGTTGGCTTTGAAACTCATCATAAAATTTATCTTGTGAAGTTCCTTTGTAGTAAGTATTAAACGCTCCCAGTCCTCGATACTCTATTCTTAATTCCGAAAGCAGTCCTTGAGAAGCCATCCATCCGTTATCGGTCGACCGGTCTTGCTCAAGTCCGACAGCCCAACCTGCATTAAAGTCTAATTTATCAAACGGCGTTTTTGACGCCAGATCCACCCCTAAGGCTGTCCACAATCGTCCATTGTCGTGCACGGCGGCATGTTGTTCCGGGTCCATGTTCGATGCAAAATGATACATATATCCGAAATGTTGTCCATATAAAACATTCCAATTATAACGTCCCGACCAGCCCATAAAAAATGTTTCACGATCAGAGAAAGTCTGACGGCTTGTCCAGTCTAACCATATATTGATATAGTCTCCTTTCTTTGAATAAAACTCCCAAAACAGCCCTGTCATTACCGGTCTGTAATTGGTAATGGAATCTTGAAAAAAGAAGAGAGGGTATTTGTCCACTGCCAATTTACGGGGAAATGCTCCCATATAAAACCGGAAAGGACTGTTGTCCAATTCGTAATATGCAATCAGGTCGTGATATCCGAAAGTCTTATTGCTGCCGTACTCATGCATCGCATCTACTCCCACAAAAACACGATGTATGGTATCCCATTGCAAGCCTATTTGAGGAGCTATATGAACTCCCGCCATTGTTTGAGAAGTTCCGATCGGACAATCGGCAAACTCGTTATTGTCAAAAAAATTGTGTATTCCGACTTTATATAAAATATCCTGGGAAAAACAGGAAGCCTCTATTCCTATCAAGAGCAATAACACAATACAAGATCGTTTCATTATTTTTCGTTGCTATATTATTCTACGTTATTCGAGGGCGACAGCCCGAAGCAATCCATAAACACAATAACCTGGATTTGCTTTGTTGTTCCTCTTCGCAATGACGAAAACGGACTGCAAATATAGCATATTTCCTAATAAGAATGTCGACTTATAAGCAAAAATTTAAAGTATTCCCTGAGCCATCATCGCTTTTGCAACTTTCATAAATCCTGCAACATTGGCTCCTTTAACATAGTTAGTATAAGAATCGCTTTCTTTTCCGTATTTCACACATTGTGCATGAATATCCTGCATGATGCCTTTTAGTTTGGCGTCCACTTCTTGACGGCTCCAGTTCAAACGCATGGAATTTTGGGTCATTTCCAATCCGGAAGTGGCAACGCCGCCGGCATTGGCCGCTTTACCTGGCGCATACAATATTTTCGCTTGCTGAAATACTTCTACCGCACCCGGAGTAGAAGGCATATTCGCTCCTTCGGAAACAGCAAAACATCCGTTGGCTACCAATGTTTTGGCGTCGTCTTCGTCGATTTCGTTTTGTGTGGCGGAAGGAAGTGCAATGTCGCATTTTTCACACCAGGGACGCGCTCCGGCTACATATTTACAATTGTATTGTTCGGCATATTCCCACATACGTCCGCGGTATAGATTTTTTAAATCCATGATGTAGTCCAATTTTTCACGATCAATCCCATCGGGGTCGTAAATGTAACCATCGGAATCGGAAAGGGTAATTACTTTGGCTCCTAATTCGATTAATTTTTCGGCAGTGTATTGCGCTACATTACCTGAACCGGAGATGGAACATATTTTACCCTTGACGTCAATATTTTTGGTTTTCAACATTTCCAATAAGAAGTATATATTACCGTAACCGGTTGCTTCGGGGCGAATCAAAGAGCCTCCGAATTCAATTCCTTTTCCCGTAAATGTTCCTGTATTTTCGCGAGCCAATTTTTTATACATCCCGTACATATAAGCCACTTCACGACCGCCTACTCCAATGTCGCCGGCAGGAACATCGGTATCCGGTCCGATATATTTCCATAGCTCCAACATAAAAGCCTGACAAAAACGCATTATTTCAGCAGTTGATTTGCCCCTTGGAGAAAAGTCGGAACCTCCTTTTCCTCCACCCATCGGCAAAGTGGTTAACGAATTTTTAAAAGTCTGCTCAAAAGCAAGAAATTTAAGGATGGAAGGATTTACTGAACTGTGGAAACGAACGCCCCCCTTATAAGGACCAATAGCATTATTATGCTGGATACGATAACCCATATTAACTTTGACATTACCTTTATCGTCTACCCAAGTTACGCGGAATGAAAAAATTCTGTCAGGAATGCAAAGCCGTTCTATCAAGTTCGCTTTTTCAAATTCAGGGTGTTGATTATACACTTCTTCTATCGAACCCAGTACTTCTTCAACGGCCTGATGATACTCCGGTTCGTTCGGAAATCTTCTTTCTAAATCATTTAAAACCTCTTGTAATTTCATTTGTTTGTTTATTTATTTTTAAAAGACATTTATAATTCTTATTCTGAAATCGAACACAAAAGTACAAAGAAGTTTTGAAATAAAAAATATTTAGAAAGTTATTTATCAATAAAATGTCATTATGACAATAATAGTACTTAAAATAAAATAAATAGACAAAATAGCGTTTAGCAGTTGACGACATCTCGTTTATCGCTAACCGTTAATCATTAATCTTCTCATTAATTTCCGCTATATAATCCAAAACTTCCTCTTTTCCTTTTTTATGTTCGGCGGAAGTGAAGAAAACAGGAGGGAGTTCTTCCCAAGTTTCCAATAGCTTAGTTTTGTATGCAGCAACATTTGAGAGTAATCTGCTCCGGGAAATTTTGTCGATTTTCGTAAAAATAATGGCAAAAGGAATACCGCTTTCTCCCAGATGATGAATAAATTCCAGGTCGATTTCCTGAGGTTCAAGCCGGCAATCGAGCAAAACAAAAAGGCAAGTCAATTCTTCACGTTCATCCAAATAAGCGTCGATGATTCCACGAATTTTTTCACGTCCTTTTTTCCCCCGTTGTGCATAGCCATAACCGGGTAAATCGACTATATACCATGCGTTATTAATCAAAAAATGATTGATTAACTGGGTTTTTCCCGGAGTAGAAGAAGTAAGCGCCAAGCCTTTTACGTCGGTCAGCATGTTGATTAGTGAAGATTTACCAACATTGGAGCGACCAATGAATGCGTATTCTGGGCGATTGTCTTTGGGACAAAGGCTTGGATCGGTATTGCTAATGACAAATTCGGCTTTTTTAATGTTCATAATTGTAAAGTTCCATTTAATGAATAACAAATATACTATTTATTTTCATTTTTACAAAAAAAAATCTACCTTTGGGGCAAAATAAACATCTCATATCATGAAAATAGGTATTGACTTAGGAGGAACAAACATTCGGTGCGGACTTGTAGACAATGGTAATGTTGTAACCAAATTATCCGAACCTTGCCTTTCCGACCGTCCGGAAAACGAAGTGCTGGAACAATTGGAAGGATTAATATCAAGGATTATTATCCCTGAGGTAGAAAGTATCGGTATTGGCGTACCATCGGTAGTAGATATGCAAAAGGGAATTGTGTACAATGTAGTTAATATCCCTTCGTGGAAAGAAGTGCATTTGAAAGACATTCTCGAAACCAGATTTAATCTCCCTGTAGCCGTCAATAACGATTCAAACTGTTTTGCCTTAGGCGAGCATTCCTGTGGCGTGGGAAAACCTTTTGCGAATATGCTTGGCGTAACATTGGGCACAGGGGTCGGAGCCGGAATCATTTTCGACAATAAACTTTATTGCGGAAACAATACGGGCGCCGGGGAAATCGGCTGCTTACCCTATCTTGAACACAATCTGGAATATTATTGCGGAAGCGCATTCTTTGTGGAATACTACCATACTACAGGAAAAGAAGCTGCCCTGCTTGCCGCAGCCGGTAATGCGCGCGCTTTGAAAATTTGGGAAGAATTTGGAAAACATATCGGCGTGTTAGTCAAAATCATTCTGTATGCATACGATCCCGACGCCATTATTTTCGGAGGAAGCATTGCCAATGCCTATTCTTATTTTGAAGAAGCCATGAAGAAAGAAATGGCTATATTTGATTATCCCGAAACAATAAAAAAAATACAAATAATAATTTCGAATCATGAAGACATTAGCTTATTGGGAGCGGCGGAATTATAATAGTTCTCTCCAAGTGACGGCAGGTTTTTTCTTTTTATCTTTCATTTTTGCGCTTGCAGGTTGTTCCGCAAAAGGAGAATCTTTTTCCAAACAGTTAACGGAATGGAAGATAGCGCCTACTATAGCGGCAACTACACCAGGCTTAAACTCCATAGCCGTCACGGCTGCCGATGAGGAGGTGAAAGAAGCAAAATATCAGACAACTAATTGGTTGAAGGCTGTGGTTCCCGGCACCGTTTTAGGAAACTTAGTCGATGATGGCGTTTACGACGGCGTTTTTCAACCCGATAACGACGGAAAGAAAAACGTATATTTTAATGATAATTTATCTAAAATACCCACGGGAGATTTCGATAATCAATGGTGGTACAGCACAGACTTTACCCTCCCTTCCAGCGAAGCGGGGAAAAGAGTAACGCTCACGTTTAAAGGGATAAACTATGTTGCTGAGATCTACGTGAATGGAACAAAAGTAATCAATAAATATACGAATATACAAAACGAGGATTATCTTAAAAACGGACCAACGCTGTTAAATACTGATACTGTGATGACTGATTACGACGGCAAGGCTGCAGGCAGCTTGAAAGACGTTACGGATTTCAATACTTATCAATCGCAGTTCATTGGCGCGATGCGTACCTACGATATTGATATTACCGGTTTGATTACAACGGGCGGCGGATCGAACAACATTAAGGTCAAAGTCACCAAACCTGTGTATAGCGAAGATCTTGCTTATTACTGGGTCGACTGGAACCCGCAACCCCCCGATGCAATGATGGGGCTTACGGGCGAAGCGCTTATTCATACTTCAGGAAGCGCGCGATTAGCGAATCCAACGGTCGTCTCGAAAGTAGACGTTGACTTGAAAGCCGCTCACTCGAATTTCTATGTGGATGTAAGCAATTTTACATCCGCTGCCGTAAACGGAACGATTACGGCGGTAATCAAGGACCCTGCAGGTAAAATCGTTGCTACTGTGACCAAAGAGAATGTGAGTGTTCCGGCAGACGCCTATAATCAGGAGATTGAATTAAAAGCAGCCGACTTTGCTCCGTTGAATTTTACAAATCCGCAGCTTTGGTGGCCGCACCTGTCCGGCGATCAACCGCTTTATACCGTTGATTATACATTCAGCATAGGTAGAGTTGTGAGCGACCGGTTGCACTACCGTTTCGGTATTCGTGAAATAAGCGAAGAAGTGAACGTATCGCCTTATGCCAATGCAAACTCCGATTCAATTACCAGTTCTCATTTAGCCAATATGCTTCAGATTTATGTTAATCATAAACCGGTGTTGCTCAAAGGCGGCGGCTATTGCGCTTCGGATCTTTTCTTCCGTCATAATATGAAAACCAACGAAGCAGTGGTGGAATACATCAAATACATGGGTATGAACATGATTCGTGACGAAGGAAAATTCTTCGACAGTCATTTATTAGATGTGATGGACGAAAACGGCATACTGCTCATGACCGGTTGGTGCTGTTGCGACCGCTGGCAAAGTCCGGGTTCATTTACCAAAGCCGAACGCTTTGTCGCTTTTGAATCTCTGTACGCACAACTGCGCAACGCCCGAAGTCATCCATGCATGGCGCTCTGGTTTAACGGTAGCGATGAGCCGCCCAGCATTGCCCGCCAAGGCGAGAACGGACGGAATGTCGAACAGAAATATTTCGAAATCGAAGCGAATCTCAGATGGTTGGAAATGGGCGCTAACTGTAACAACGGTTCTGCCAAAATTTCCACGCTGACCGGAATAGTCGGAGGTATGCACATGGATGCTACATACGATAGCCAGACTCCTACTTGGTACTACTACGAACCCAAGGGATTGTACGGCTTTGTATCCGAAGGCGGCGGCGGCGGAAGCATTCCTGTGCAAGAAACCTTGAGGAGAATGTTTCCCGAAGCGAATCTGTGGCCTTATAACTCGGCGGCTAATTACAATGTATGGAACTACCACAACTGTAGAGGAAGTTTCAGCAATATCGGGCAGCATGTATTGTTCATCGACGGTTCTTATGGCGCTTCAGCTACCTTCGACGAGTTTGTCACTCGGGCGCAAATCTTCCAGTATGAACTTCAAAGGGCTCAATACGAGGCATTGAACGTTCATCGCTATAAAAACACTACCGGTCTTGTGAATTGGATGCTAAACAATGCATGGCCTCAAACGTTTTGGAATCAGTTCGATTACTACATGAATCCTAACGGAACAACTTACGGCGCCAGAAAAGGGAATGAACCGGTACATATCATGTATGACCCGTATCAGAAGAATGTAAGTGTGGTTAACAATACATTAAACGCATATTCCGGAGCAAAAGCCACCCTGTCTATCTACGACATTAATGGAAATCTCATTAGTACGCCTTTGGAAAAGACGATCGACATTCCAGCCGACGGCGCCCCTGTAGCTGTGGAATATCCTCTTTCAGGAACGAATCGTTGGGGACCGAAGACAGTTGGGTTGATCAAGAACGATTCCGGCGCTTATGAACCTTTTCGGATTAATTATTTCGGAAAGATAACAGAGGCTTACGGAGTAGTCGATTTGTGGAATTGTGACGCTATTCAAGCTTCATTAACTCAGCCTGCTACGGATGTATACTTTATCCGTCTGGAATTAAAAGACGGTAGTGGAAAAACGCTCAGTCTCAATTCGTATGCCGAACCCATGCGAAATGATATAGCCGGCGCCAGCCACAATTGGAACAGATCTGGAGCGTATCAGGTAGGTGATTTAACCCAACTCAATCAGCTTCCCACGGTGGAGCTGCAATTGTCTCAGGTAGCAAAAAAAGAAGCGGGAAACAAGAATGTGCTGACTTACCGGATTGCGAATCCTACCGACCGGATTGCTTTCGCCGTTGAACTGAAAGCTTATACGGGAAGTGATTTGAAAACGCTGGTAGCTCCCGTTCTCTATGACGATAATCTGTTCACGCTGTTTCCCAAAGAAAGCCGCGATATCGATATCTCCTACAACCGGTCGGATTTGGCAGGCAACGCCTTTGTGACCGTTAATTGCTACAATAACGCGATTAAAGACAAAGATGTCCGCGCAGCTACAAATATTTATAGAGCAGTGCCGGCAGGCGGTTCTAATAATCTTGCCCGCGGGAAAACAGTTACCGGCGGCACAAATTCTGGAAATGTAACAGCCGTTACAACCGGAGGACAAACGAACGCCAATAACGGTAAGACATTTATTGATTCCGATATCAATACTTTTGCCACGCTGACTCCGCAAGAAGGATCATTCGTTGTGGATTTGGGCGGTATTCAAAAATTTGATAGAATCATGCTTCGGTGGAACCATATCAACAACTTGCGAGGCCGGCCCGATCACATCAAGATTGAAGTCAGCGACGACAACAAGTCATACGCCGCTATTGTTGAAGACGAGGATAATAGCGGAAAGGGTTCAGTTCTGACGAACATCGTTTTGCCTGTTCAAGCGAAAGGGAGGTATGTACGAATTACGCCCACCGGATTAGTAGGATTATCTCCGGCAGTAGGGATGGTTAGCGGTTTAAAATCAAGTGGAAATGAAGATGCGCCTGCCGCAACTGCGTTTACATTGTCGGCTTTTGAAATCTACTCCTACCCTACTCCCTAAAGGAGGTGTCATGTATGTCGCAGAATAATTAAAACTTGCACTTCAGCCCCTTTAGGGGGGAGGTATTAAAATTATAATTTTTATGAAAACAACCGTTAGTATTATTTTTACTTTTTTTCTTTCGCTATCAGCGATATGGGGTCAAAAACTTTCTCCTTATTGGGAAGAATTAACCTCCTCGGATTTTGCATTGGCAGTCAAACAATCGGAAGGCGTTTGTGTGATTCCGATAGGAGTGCTTGAAAAGCACGGTCAGCATCTGCCTTTGGGCACCGATGTTTTTACTTCAAGGGAACTTTGTCGTCGAGCTGCAGACAAAGAATACTGCCTTATTTATCCTTTTTATTTTATGGGGCAAATTTTTGAAGCGCAGCACCAGCCGGGTAATATTGCTTACAGTTCCGAATTGCAGATGCGTTTATTGGATGAAACTTGCAAGGAGATCGCAAGAAACGGGATAAAGAAAATTATTCTGGTGAATGGTCATGGCGGGAACAATGCTTTTCTGCAATATTTTTGCCAGGTACAATTAGCTAAGCCTCACGATTATGCCGTCTATGCCGTTATTACGCCATCGGTAAGTCCTGATGTGGAAAAGAAAATTACGTCGATGCGCAAAACTACGACCGGCGGGCATGCCGACGAAGTTGAATCAAGCTCCGTGATGGCGATTCGCCCCGATCTGGTGAAGATTGAACGCGCGACCAATGAATCGGGAGACAATCAGCACAGGCAAAAATTACCGTCCAACGTATTCACCGGAATCAGTTGGTATGCGCAATACCCCAATCATTACGCCGGCGATGCCAAAGACGCAAACAAAGAGTTGGGAGAAATCAGTGTCGAAGGGCGCGCTCAACAACTGATTGAAATCATTAAAGCGGTCAAAGCCGATCAAGCGACTATCCCTTTGCAGAATGAATTCTACAAGGAAAGTCAATCGCCTTTGGATACAAGTCCCAAATAATGTAAGCAGTATTTTAAAAGTCTGTTATCCGGTCGTTTGCTATTGGATAAGAATTTCTTTGCCATAAATTTTCGTACTACCGGATAGGGAGTTGTTTATTCGAAATTAAACGTAAGAATAACCATTCTTGGAATTCCTTTGGCGATGGCGTTCGAATATTTAACCAAGCTGAAATCGGTCAAATCGGTGCGGTTTTTCTCAACGACATCGTTCAATCCGAAGCAGAAACGCAATTCGGGAGCGATTTTAATAATCGGAAGGTAGAAATCGCATCCCAAGCCAATCGTCAGCCCGTAATTCATCGGCTTCAAAAGCAAGGTTTCCCCTTTCTTTATTCCCAAATCGATGGCGGCATAAGCTCCAGTAATGACGTACGGACGATAATTGTTCAAACGCATCGAGCGGATTTTCAAATCAAGTGGAGCCATCAGGTAATTGGAACGCAAAGTGGTTTTATAACGCGCATTGGATTCCGGATCGACAAATTCAAAATTTTTATCGCCGAAAGAAAGCGAAGGCGTAAAACGAAGATTCATGAACGGATTCAAAAACAAATCGGTAATCAGTCCAACGCTAAACCCCGGAGAATAATCGGGTATGGTAGCATACCAGGTTTCTCCGTCATCGTTGGGCAAACCGGAATTGGTCAATAATAAATCCTGAAAGTTAAATCCTACGGTAATACCGAAGTGATATAATTTATAATCACCGTAGGGTTGATTCTTCACTGTTTGCTTTTGTGCAAAGAGATTGCATACCAATAAACAGAATCCGAGGAGTAGGTAAACCTTTTTGTTCATAGACGCTTTTTCGTAGTTATAAAACGTAAAAACAAAAAGCTTATTGTCTATTCAATACTCGTCCTCGTTAAAAAAGAAGTCCTCTTTCGTAGGATAATCCGGCCAAATATCTTCAATGCATTCGTAAATTTCACCTTCATCTTCCATATCCTGAAGATTTTCGATCACCTCCTGAGGAGCGCCTGAACGTAAAGCAAAATCAATTAATTCGTCTTTACTTGCGGGCCATGGCGCATCTTCCAATTTCGAAGCTAATTCTAAAGTCCAATACATATTTTTTCCGAATCAATCAAAAGTTATCAAATTGTATACCTCAATTTTTTCGCAAAAGTATAAAGATTTATTTTATTTGCAAGGATTTTCCCAAATAATTTCATCAATATGATGAATAAAATTCTGATTCCTTGCTAAAAGGAAAAAGTAATCCGATAACCGGTTGATGTATTTTAAAGCTTTTTTGTCCATGCAACCCGACCGATTTATTTTATACATACATCTTTCCGCTCTTCTGCAAACGGTCCGGCACACATTTGCCCAAGCGTTTCCCTGACATCCTCCCGGCAAAATGAACCGGTTTAACGGAGGAACCAACGCATCTATCCGGTCGATAGCTTCTTCTACGAATGAAATTTCTGTTTCCGAAATCAAACAATCCATCACTCCGGGTTCAGACGCCAAATAACCGCCTAAAGTGAATAAATTGAATTGAATCCGAAGCAGAAACGCCCTGTCTTCCGTATCGGTGATTGTTCCAAGTAAGCAAGCAATAAACGAATTCAATTCATCGATTGTCCCATAGGCGTCAATACGAGGGCTGGCTTTTGACACCCTTTTCCCTCCCACCAAGGAGGTAAAACCTTCGTCGCCTTTTCTTGTATAAATTTTGCTTTTTCCCATCGTCGAAATAACTTTTATAATGTTGTTTATATAATTTTGTATTAAAGAAAACAAGTCCTAAAGACAGTAAATCAACCGTCAGCCCAACATCAGGACGATTCTTTATTTCTTGCCATAGTTTTTTCATTGACTTATCCCGCTTGATATTATCAATTGCCATCACCGTATCCCGATAAATGAAAGTCTCGATAAGCTGTAGGGTTTCGCGCGTTTTTTGAGAATCGCCTTTTTCATTGATAAAAATAAAATCAAACGTAGCAATTTCCGGCTTCAATTGCTCCAAGCTTTCCGCATAATCGCCTTCCGCCCAATGCAAGTTATTCAGGAAATTATTGCCGGCAAAAGTTTGAACGGATTCCAATAAACCGGTTCTTTTTTCCAATACATAACACCGGCAAATTTTCCGCAAAGGTAGAGCGAGATACAGGCTCATCAATCCGGTGGAACTCCCGATTTGTAAGATAGATTTGCATTTAAAAAAGTTTACCAAACGGAACAGCAACGCTCCATAATTCTTCGATTGCGTCTCCTGTACGGTTATCGCTTGAATAGAATTTTCACAGTTCAATAATTCTTTTCTGAAATTTTCAATAGATTCAAAGACGTAATAAGGCGTTTTCTCTTCTATCACTTTGGTAATTAGATTAAAAATAAAAGGAGAATGTACCCCGTGACCTTTTCTGTAACGGAGTTTTCGATACAACTTGATTTGAGATGAAAACTTCAATGATTCATTTTTTTGCAAAAATAATATAAATTATGATTTGTTAGAAAAAAAAACAGGTTTAAGATTAGATTAGCGTAATTCAAATTATTTGACTATTTTTGCGGTAGTCAGCGAAGAGCTGGATTTATTATTGCAGTGAACATTTCAAATTTATTATTCATATCTATTTATTTAGCGAAGTATGATTCGATTAACAATTTTTACCTTAGGAATGCTATTCGGTTTCAACCTGTTTTCTCAAACGGAAATTCGAGTGGAACAAATGAAAGCTTCTCCATTGATTCCGGTTTATATGCCGGCGCTGATTGACAGTACGGATGTAGAAAAAAAGACTTTTGAACACAAAGATTTATTGAAGACAAAAGTAGATTTTAGTGAAGCGGCTCAAAGTACAGACGTGCTAAATGCTGATACGGCAGGAGTATTTGTTTTACCTTTTGCTCCTTACGACCCTAAAATTCCCTATCGTGACAAAGCCATCCAATTGTTATCATTTTCTATTGATGCAGACCGTTATTGCAAAGCAACGCTATCCGTTACTTCGACCGACATGATGGAAATCTACGTTAATAACAAAATGGAAAAAAACAAAGAAACGAAGGACGACAGTTTGTCTAAAGCGAATACAACTCAGGTGGATATCACTTTAGAACCACGACGTTATGACGTTGTTATCAAACGATTGGCAAGTGTGAAAAATTTAGACGAATCAAAGATGAAGATTTCGCTTGCTCCAGCTAAAAAAGATTCTTTGGCGCAATTTTCAATTACTACAAATGCGTTGCGACGGGTTACCATTTATGATATCTTGGAAGGAAACCGTTTATCGTCAAGCGCCATTTCTCCCAGCGGAAATTATTTCCTGATAGGTACGACAAATATTTTAAAGGGAGGAAAAGCGGTTTCTGTTACGGAACTGCGTGAAACAAATTCCAATAAAACGCTGTATCGATTTGCTTCAGAGGGATACCCGCGCTGGGTTCAAGGGAAAGACCAGCTAACTTATTCCCGTCCCGGATTAACTGATAAGGACGTCTATTTGATGGATGCGGCTACTTTAGAAGAAAATCGGATAGCGGAAGATATTAAATTCGATTCCTATCAGATTTCTCCCGATGGACGGTCTTTGTTAATTCAAATCAGGGAAGAAATTCCGGCGGATAAAGGCGATTTAAAACGGACGCTTTCACCCAGCGATCGTTCCGGCGCTTTCCGCGGAAGAAGTTCGATCTATTTATATGATTTAGCTACAAAAACCTCACAACGCATCACTTTCGGACGAACAAACACTTACTTGGATGATATTAGTTTTGATAGCAGGAAAGCGCTATTTTCAACGCAAGAAGAGACTATTACGGAGCGCCCTTTTTCGAAACGGACATTCTATGAGTTAGACCTGCAAACATTGGGTATAGATACGCTTTTTACGGATGCTTTTCTGATTGGCGCACAATATTCGCCGGATGCGAAACAATTGTTGTTCATTGGAAGCGGCGAAGCTTTTGGCGGGATCGGATTGAACATCAAAGAAGGACAAATTTCCAGCACGTATGATTATCTGGCGTTTATCGTAGATAAAAAAACGAAAGCCATTCAACCCATAGCAAAAAACTTTGACCCGAATATAACCAATGCCGACTGGTCGGCGTATGATAAGCAAATCTATTTTTCGGTGGAAGATAAAGACCGAACCTCGGTTTACGTATATGATACGAGCGCGGGAACTTTTAAAAAACTTAATTTGCCGGAAGACATGATACGCCGGTTTCAGCCTGCTGAAAAGGCGCCGATAGCGCTCTATCAGGGAGAAGGAACCAATAACTCCTATCGTCTATACAAGTATGATTTGAAAACGGGGAAATCGGTATTGCTTGACGATCCTTTTCAAAAACAACTAAGCGAGTTGGATTTAAGTAAAGTGACCGATTGGAATTTTACCTCTTCGGATGGCGCCGTGATTGAAGGACGGTATTACCTCCCCCCCGGATTTGATCCGCAAAAAAAATATCCAATGATTGTTTATTATTACGGGGGAACTTCACCGACCTCACGGGTTTTCGAATCGACCTATCCTTTACAAGTCTACGCTGCTTTGGGTTACGTGGTTTATACCCTGCAACCTTCTGGAACTACCGGATATGGACAGGAATTTGCCGCCCGTCATGTCAATGCCTGGGGCGAAAAAACCGCCGATGAAATAATTCTTGGAACGCAAAAGTTTTACCGTGAACATAGTTTTGTCGATAGCACAAAAGTCGGTTGCATCGGCGCATCCTACGGAGGGTTCATGACGCAATTTCTGCAAACAAAGACGAATATTTTTGCTGCAGCCGTTTCGCACGGCGGAATTAGTAATATCACAAGCTATTGGGGAGAAGGTTATTGGGGATACTCCTACAGTGGCGGCGCAAGCGCCGGTAGTTATCCATGGAACAACCCGCGATTATATACCGAACAAAGTCCTTTATTTCATGCCGATAAAATCAACACGCCCTTGCTGTTGCTGCATGGCGGAGCCGACACCAATGTACCGATAGGTGAAAGTATCCAGATGTTTAACGCCTTGCGGATTTTAGGAAAAACCGTTGAATTTATCACCGTTGATGGAGAAAACCATGCCATTTATGCCTATCAGAAACGGATCGATTGGAATAAAACGATTTATGCATGGTTTGCCAAATGGCTGAAAGACCAACCCGAATGGTGGCAGACGCTGTATCCCGAAAGATAACAACTATTAAATTATTAATCAAAATACTAATATATTAACATTTTAAAGAAAAAGAATCATGGGATTTGTAAAAGAATTTAAAGAATTTGCACTGAAAGGAAATGTCATTGATTTGGCAGTCGGTGTGATTATTGGCAGCGCTTTTGGGAAGATCATCGATTCGGTGGTCAATGATTTAATCATGCCGCTCGCATCCATCTTTATCGGCAAACAGGATTTCAGCAGTTTGTATGTTGTATTGGAAGGCGCTGTTCCCGAAGGAACGCCGCTGTCTGAAGCAAGAAAAATTGCCGGAACTTCTATTTTTGCCTACGGAAACTTTATAACTGTGGCAATTAACTTTTTGTTGTTAGCCCTTGTTATTTTTCTATTTGTAAAAGGGATCAATTCTCTAAAACGTAAGGAAGTTGCCGCTACGCCGCCTCCGGTTCCTACGATTGATCAAACGTTATTAACAGAGATTAGAGATCTATTAAAGACTAAATAAAAAATCTGCTATTACAAGTCATGAAATCAAAAGCATTACTAATTCAAATACTGGCGGTAATAAGTATAATATCCTTAAAAGCGCAAATACAAATTACCGTAGACCCAAGCAAAGAGATAAAAGAAATTTCTCCCTATATTTACGGCAAGAATAATTCTTTATCCGACGATCCTAAGAATCCGACTACTGCAAAATCTTGGCAATTATATAAGGATGCGGGAGTAACATTTTTCAGAGAGTCGGGTGGAAACAATTCTACCAAATACAATTGGCGGAAAAAACTATCCAGTCATCCCGACTGGTACAACAATGTATATGCTCACGATTGGGACTATGCAGCCCAATCGCTTCAAGCAAATATGCCGGACGCCAAGGGAATGTGGGCGTTTCAATTATTGGGATATGTAGCAAAAACCAACGCTTATAATTTCAATGATTGGGGATATAATCAAAGCCAATGGACTCCGGATGTGAATAAGAATTGGTGTGGAGGAGGAGGTCCTGATAAAGGCAATGGCGATCCGAATCTATACCTTGAGCCGTGGGCAGCCGATTCTACCGTCGCTATTTTAACGCAATGGTTCGACAAACTCGGATTAAACAAAGACCAGTTTCAATACTGGAATATGGATAACGAACCTGAATGCTGGACGAGCACGCACGACGATATAATGCCGCAACCTATTCCTGCTGAAGATTATATTCAGCGGTATGTAGCGATAGCAACTAAAGTCCGCACCATGTTTCCTGATATAAAAATTGTGGGACCGGTTTCTACCAACGAATGGCAGTGGTATAACTGGCAAAACAATGATGCAGTGCCTGATCCGCAAAATCCGGCTAAAAAATACTGCTGGATGGAGTATTTTATCAAACGAATTGCTGAAGAGCAACAGCGAACAGGCATGCGTCTGCTGGATGTGCTTGATTTTCATTTTTACCCGGATGTTAATCAAAACATTACACTTCAACTCTATCGCGTGTTTTATGATACAACTTATGATTTTCCGGGAGCCAACGGCGTAAAAAGAGTCAATGGAGGATGGGATAACAGCATCACCAAGGAATATATTTTTAGACGAAGCGCCGATTGGCTAAATGAATATATGGGCGCTAATAACGGGGTTACAATGGGGATGTCGGAAATGGGTTCTTTATATTCTCAAGATCCGAATGTGGTTGCTGTCGGGTATGCTTCGCTGTTGGGTACTTTTGCCGAAAACAATGTGGAAATATTTACTCCTTGGGAATGGGATATCGGTCAATGGGAAACGCTTCATTTATTTACGCATTATACAGGAAGTATTGCTGTGAGTTCTACTTCTTCCCAAAATATTACGGCGTCGGCATATTCTTCAATTAATGTTGCCAAGGATACGCTTTCCGTTGTCTTGGTAAATAGAGATGTGAGCAACGATCAGCCGGTCGTTGTATCACTACAGAACGCGACATCAACTATGAGGAGCGTCCCTTTTTATCGTTTGAGCAACTTGCCGGCAAATAAGGAAACATTTGTTTCTGAAGGAAATAATGCGTTGCAAAAAGGTAATGCAGATATTAACAATAATAATGAAAATTCTTCCTTCTCATTGACATTGCCCAAGTTATCGGTAACTGCCATACAAATACCCTTGAAATCAAATACCGGAATCCGGCAGGTAAAAGCGCCCGGATTAAGTATATATCCAAATCCGGCTAAAGGGCGGGTAACGATAGAAGCATACAATTTATGCAAGCCGGAGGTAATAAGCATAAACGATATGTCCGGAAAAACGGTAAAAATTTTTCAAACAGAAAATTCCGGTTCGATGAAAATTCCGGTAGATATAAGCGAACTTGAAAAAGGTATTTATATTGTAAAACTTAATCGCAGCGAGCAAAAATTGATTGTGGAATAAGGTTCGTGCTGAAAAACTTTTGAAGCCTCTTTTCTGCACCAATTTAAAATACTACCTTTGTACTTCAAAAAAATTTGATTTTATGAAGACAGTATTAAGCGGAATTCGCCCGACAGGCAATTTACATCTGGGCAACTATT
>Ga0123354_10002463_pt1 | contig 24489 bp, 17 predicted proteins | sample TergutLab28metaG_2_FD_97872 | JGI IMG/M metagenome (GOLD analysis project Ga0123354, IMG submission 97872) | Labiotermes labralis P4 segment gut microbial communities from Petit-Saut dam, French Guiana - Lab288 P4 | ecosystem: Host-associated > Arthropoda: Insects > Digestive system > Gut ... | reverse complement strand
ATATTGTGTATATTTTTTTTTTAAAAAATAGCAAAAGTTCTTCTCAAGGTTTTGTAGTTTTCCCCCCCCCCCCCCTTACCCAGTATCTTCTTCCTGTTGTCTTTAACTGAAGTGTGATAAGTGTGCTGTGTGTGTGCTTGTGAATGTACAGTCCTATTATCACAAAGTTGTGAGTCATGTAGATTGTTCTGGAACATGCTTAGATGGTCCAATGCAATAAGACATCATGCATCTTCTTACATTTGAGTTAACCCTTTTGCATATTCTGTATATTATCAATACGTATGTAATTCTTAGGCAGTATTAACAAGCCATATATTGTTTTTAGTATATTGAATTAAGTAATGAACATGTGTTATGGATTACTACTGTAAAATCATTGCCTGTGATGTTTTTATTTCAGTACTTTTACAGACATTATGTAATACAACATTTAAGTTTGAAGAACAAACAGGCATGTGTTGGAATTCACTATTTTAAATAGCAGAGCTGCCTTAATTTCATAAGATGTGATCAGGTTCTGCTGCATAGGTGTTGCAAGTGAACATTGACTTTTTTTGTATCATGTATGTCAGTGAACTGAAATGTTACTGTCACAGCAGTGTCTGATCACAGAAGTTTAACTGAATGAAAAGGAAACTGTATGTGATTAGGTAAGATATCATCATGAAGTAAGATGAGATGTCTAAATCCTAAATGCCCAAAGATGTACAGAAGGTGTCATTTGGTATTCACACTGCCAAGAATTCCTGATCTGCAAAAGTTGTGCACTCTCACTATTGAACTTTCAGTTCAATTAAGACTTTTTTGGTTATAAGTCTTACCATACTAGGTTAACCCTCTTAGTGCTAGGTAGCCAGTCTGTCAACCACCTTAACAAACATTTTGCTGTCAGGTGACCTACTGGCCACTATTGTAAGTTCAATAAGCTGCCGTCTCATTCATGAGATTTCAGCAACAGTCATAGCATTGAAGTGTGACTCTTGCTAGTTATCTGAGAATTTTTGTATGTTGACAGGTTGTCAATTTTCTGTATAACCTACCCATAAAACCTGACACTAAGAGGGTTAAGAAATTTCTCCTAATATTAATGTATCACCTAATGTGGATGCCTGTACTGCTCTGCATGTGTACTGATGCTGTTTTAAGGGATTTTGTTTAGGAACTTAATATTTCTGTAGAGTAAATTTAACCGCCTCTTCCGATATTCAGACTTTGAATGATTTACCAGTGGAATCATCTCAGTATCCCTGAATGAAGAACTTGACATGTTGCAGATTGTTTTTTTTTTTTTGGCTCCTTTCAGTACAGACAAGATTACTTATCTTAAAATAAATGACCTCAAAACTACATAAGTAAAATGACACACTAACCATTGTGATTTCCCTCTCTATGTAGAATTCATGTGTAAAATAATGAGTTTGCTATTGATAACCAACTGTTTGTGTGGTGGAAATTTACATGTACTAGTTGGATCGTAATATCAAAAAACATTTTCATTTAGTAGGTGATTACATAAGTAAAAAAAGAAACCCCCTAGTATGCAATGAATAAAATTAGAGATTGGTGTTTTGAACCAAAGAACAGAAACCTTAATGCTGTTCTTTATCTAGCCACTAAAATATCAAGACAAATTGTTAAAAATCCAGTGCCCCTGTCAGGAGTAAATATTTATCTGCAAGGTGAAAGATGTTACCAGCTTCATGTATAATTCATCAAGTCCCCTCCCCCCGTTGCCCTTCTTACCTTTGTTTACATGACTGATGCCATTCTCTAGTCACCAGAAGTGTTATGTTTCTCCATTCTTGCTCTTTTTTGTACCCATGGTATGCAGGAGCAATTGGGTATTGGAATTTTGCCTTGATGTCCCTTTGTATGGTAGCTTGCTGAGTTATATATACATATAGTAGCACTCTGTCAAGGGGACTGGTGAGGAATCCTGTATATTTTATTCGCAAGTTGGGAAGAGGAGTATTACTGCGACTTTTAACTTGATAATTTATGTTGTTCAGCTAAAATTTCAGTTTATGACATTTGCACAAATTTCACAAATTTAATAAGTTTAAAATTTAAAAAAAAAAAAAAAAAACTAAACAGATGAAATGTAGGGGCCATTGTTAACTGAAAATCACAAAATTCAAGCATAACTTTTTGTTTCTGAGTTACAATAGGACAAATCTCTCTTGGAAATAGCTGCAGTAAATTTACTTAAGGTCTAAAACATAAAATATTTGGTACAGCTTTGTCCTGTTCATAATAGTAATTCAGAATTCAGAACTGATTTTCAAAACAATACAGGTTGTATTTGTTTCTTCATATTCTTAAGCCTTGTTTATCAGAAAACTTACAAAAGAGATACTGTACACTATGTGAATATATATTTTTAACACAATAATAACTTGTTTATATGACACTGCTATGAACTATTATAGTGCAGGTTCTGGAAGATGCAATGTGTAGTTTTAATGCTTCTGTAGAAAGATGGAGCAAAGAGCTTGAGCTATAGTTGGCTCAGTCAACAAATTCCTCACCTTTCATGGGAACTTAGGGTTCATTACTGCATGAAAAGAACCCACCACCAGTTGCTGTCTGGAGTAAAATGAGTCCAGTCACCATTTAAACACCCTTCTTCCTGAGATCCATTTTAATTTCATGCCATTCGCCTAACTATTCTGAGTAGCCTCTCCTCTTCTGGTCATTACTCTTTATTTAGGAATAGCATGTCTGAAATTACATCTCAATTGCATCTGCTTCTTCTGTCCTGTATAGCACAACTCTTTGTACATTACATGTATTCACACCTCAGTGTTTTGTATTGTTCTGTACACATATCTGCAGTGTTGTGGGCAGAAATTGTGCATATAGTGATTAGTGCAACATACTGTTCAAAACACCTGAAGACAGTGTTCAGCTTCATAAAAGATATATATATGGCAAAACTGTTAACAGGTTTTTAGTGACAGGATAATTGGGAACAAATATCAGGAAGTGGTTAATGTCTAATACTGTGTTTTCTGGTGTATTGATAAGGGACTTTCTATACTTCTCCAGTAATTTGTTATTCCAATTCCACATGGGAAGTGACTCAGTTTGTTAAATATTGCTGTACATGGCTGACCTCATTTTTTTTTATCTGTATCAAAGACAAATATTCACGTATGTCTTTATTCATACAAACTTGCTTTGATAATTTGGGTGTGTCTTTAGGCACACAAAGACTGAACGAAATCTCCATTGCATAGGCACACCGAATTTGTAGACAACACTCTATACTTTCATTTATTTTTTCCTTCTTTACTTGAATGCATGATGACTTCTTAATATATGGGAAATTAGTCTTTTAAGACAAGTTTTCAGCACTCTCTGCTTACTGCATTACTCTTTTTTTTTCTCCTATGAAATTTTAATTATAGGTATATAATTTTGATATGTGGCATTTCCATATTATAAAATTTGTGCACTGTGTTACAACAAGAAGTGTAAGGTGTGATGTTTAACTGCTAGATAATTGCCAAATCAAACCATATGGTGAATGGATGGACAAGTACAGTGATAAAGTAGTGCAGTTATATTAACACACGGCATGTGGTGGATGTATTTGTAATTATCTCCAGGCAGCAATTTGAATTTTAAAGTGTATTAGATGGGTTCATCATAGAGCTTGTATGAAATTTATCTTTAATACTTCTGTCATAAATTTTATTAACAAATTTGAAGGCATTTATTTCCATTGCTTTTGTTATATAACGTTACAAAATTCACTGCATGAACAGCAGGAAAGGAGCTCATGTTGGGGTGAAGATAACACTATGTCATGTCATATCATGTATATGATGTGCTAAGTACATCTGCAATGGCAAATGCATCATTTGCCATTCGATAAGAATTGTATAAGTAAAATGCTGTTATGTAGGTGACCCAGTTTGTTTCTCCTAACCTAATGGGTAAACTTACCTACAATTCCCATTGTTCATCTGGTACATTGTATAAGATGTACACGAACTGGTCTGAAACACATCGATTATATGATTTGTATTCTGTGTGTATGAATTGGCAGACCCTACTACATGGTGCCACTGATAGTTAAAATAAGCTGTAATTGAGCTTAGAATATTGTAGGTACAGGAAGCACTGAAATGAGACGACAAAGCGACAACATACATTATCAATTTTATATCAATTCAGATTTTTTACTACAAGCCTGGCATGTAGGAAATATAAGTGCTTAATTTTATTGACAAAAATTTTGTTATATTATTTTTTATAATTTTCAATTTTCTTCTTGTAGTTACATGTGACATTGTGTATATAATTATTCTTCTTATGTTAAGTCAATACCATGTATTTTGTGCAACAAAGTGTACTGGAATGTAATCATGATATTGTCATGGCATCTGTTTGTACAGAATATACACTATGTCTGAACAAAAATAATGTCCTCATGGCTTTATCCTGGCAAAGGTGATTGTTTTAATGCTAAATGAATGTAGCAAATTTAGATGGAAACAAAGAGAAATGCCTTTTACTAGCATAAGATATGCCAGTTGGAAGGCAATTAATCCAGAAGTAACAAATGGTGTACGAGTAAGTAAATGGAAGTGGGACATGTTAATCTTTATAATGTAATCAGCAATATATTTATTAATACCCCCTGCATTAGGCCTTTTCTCCTCCCAACATAGTAAAAATGCATTAAACTAGGAGGGACAGAAACATCTCTCCTAATGTAGCAAGATCTCTTTTAATATTTACATTTTAAGAAAACACTTGTCTTGATGCTGGCTTTTTAAATGGAGCAGGTGAAGTGTTAGCTGTTGCTACCCATGAGTTGTTGCTACAGATCTCTGTGTCATTTCAATGACAAATACATAGATGGCCTCCCTATCAATGAAATTTGCTGCTGTCATAATGTCTTGCTGTCCAGCAGACCATATCCTTGAGTTCAGATAGCAAACTGCCACCATTTGCTAGCCTCAAGTGTGGTCTTCCAGAGCCTCCATTATGCCCTTGTCCATCGCAAAACTCATAACAAAGACTTTTTTTTTAATGGGTAACGTGTCTTTCTTCAAGCACTTCTTCACCATGTACATTTTACTAACTTTATGTTAAGTGACAGTAATGTCAGTCCCATTACAGAAGTTCACACTGTTGTCATGTCATGTAGGAGCTGGGTGACCTACAGTGCATTGTGTTATCACAAAAATCAGTTGATCCATAATTATTGTTGGTGACAAGCATACACAATACCACTGTCATATATTTGAGATTCAAGGTTACCATAGTGTTACTGAGGATTCAGGTCTCCTAGGATGTGATGCTGTGCTAAGTGACTGGTTCCTAATGTCTTAAAGTCATTACCATTCCTTCAAAACTTGGGGAGAAACTGGAAAGTAATGTACAAATTAAACAAGAAGTTTATATAATATAATGACCTTGAAAGATATGTTTAAATATCATTTGAAAGTCTTGACGTCTACATATGACTGAATAATCCCACTATCGGAGTCTCTTTTCACACAATATCATTTCCTCACCAACACTTCTGCAAACTGCAACATTATTGCCATAATCTCACTTGCAACAATATTATGTCCATATTTCCACATTGTTCACCAACTTAGATGCTCAAAACACCTCTTAATGAGAAATATTCATACAATGTTGTGCTTCTTGTTTCACGGACACATGCTACTTGTTCAGGTTATCCATCTCTTTGATTTATTTACATGACTAATACACTTCCACACAGTAAAATTAATTTAATTACTCAGAGCAGTCTATTTCAAGTTATCTTGACTCTCCCCGTTGTCTCAGATGTTTAATGAAAGAAACGCGAGATTTATTTCGAATACCAATATCTGCTAACAACGCATTATCATCTTTGAGTTTGCAGCCTTCATGAACAAGCCAGTTGGTATGCCAGACATACCGCCAGCTAATTTTCACTGACGACTGTTGGTAACGTGTCAACTTCAAGGTAAAATAACGACGGATGGCATGTTTGAGATCCATAACAGTGGCACCCTGTTGCTGCACCTGAAGCAAGACACAATTTTTTTTGCTTTTAAAATTTTTTCAACACAACATAAATTCTACCATTATTGAATCTTCTGCAAATGAATAAGCAAAATTCAAACATGGAAATACTGTACTGTTTAAAAAAAAAGTGACCCTCTGATAATTGACATTGCAACCCAAAAATATAAATTTCAAAGTCTTGAAGAATTGTATGTGTCTTATTAAAATATAAGTGTAGTTTTAAGAGTATTTGTAAAAGAAATTTGAACTTTGAAGCACACTTAAATTTAGAATCAAGACTTTATGTGTCATGTTCCCTTTCTCCCCCACTCCACATTTCTACCACTCAAAGTAGACAGGCATATTGCACAGATTTTTTCAACATAACACTATGATATTTGTAGGACATATTTCTCTATCATGTACAGACTATGAATGGCCAGAACGAAGCTGTATACAGTCATACACTGTGCAGAAAAATTCCATACCCAAACTTCGTCAGATGATAGGAGGAACCAAAACAAAGGCTTATTGTCAAGGAACTATATGTCGGAAATTCGTCCTCGTAGCACTACGGACTGTCAAATTGGGTCTGACTAAGGTTGGAAATCAAGCAGAACCACTTAAGAATTCTGAAGAAAAAAAAAAAAAGTATTTTGTACCAATTTAGAACAGGTGTCCAATCATATGGCCACCAACCTCAATATATACCTGATGACAATGCAGCAAAGACTGATGTGTGTTCAAAAATGCCAGGTTCCTGCTGCCTCAACAATACGGACAATAAGATCCTCTTCAGAATCAACTGGAGATGTGTAAATCAGGGTTTTAATGTAGCCCCATGGGAAGAAGACCACTGGTGTGAGGTCCGGTGACCTGGGAGGCCAAGCCATTGGCCTGCCCCTTCCAATCCAGCAAATTTTGTAAGTGGCAGTGAGATGCTGATCTGAGGAGGATCTCATTTCCCTTATCACTGAGGCAGCAGCAACCTGCCATTTTTGAGTGCACATGTCAGTCTCTGCTTCAATGTTGTCAACTGTGTATCAAGGTCGGCATCTGCATGTTTGACCATTTGCTCTAAATTGGTATGAAATACAGAATGCTTCAGTGGTTTTGCTCGATTTCCATCAAGCACTGCAAGAACACATCCCGACATATAGCTCCTTGACAAATCTTTGCTTTGGTGTGTGTGTGTATATATGTATATATATTACATACAAATACCAGGAAATACTCATATGTAGGATATGTTCCATTCCCATGGGCCAGATGGAGAGTTAATAGTAACATGGAGAAAGTAATACATAAAAGGACTTTTTTAAGATATTCATTCAATAATAGTAACATGGTAGTAAATATAGGTAATTCAAATTGGCAACAGAGTCATAATCCAGTGGCCTGTGTGTAATAAATAATTTGAGAATGTTTCAAAATGTAACAGTAACTATTGCAGATGAAGTTCATTACTGAGAATGATATATTATTCTTATAAACACTTGTCCGTTGTCTTACTACAACATATAGGAGAATGGATCTTGTTTCATCCTCAGGTGAAAGGTGGGGAGGTGAGTACTTAATTATGGAATTATCACAAGGACATTTCTTCTCCACCAGCACAAACAACAAACTGAGAATAGCTCCTTCCATCACATGCAAATGCGTAGGCACGTCTCCTGTTTCTCAAATTATAATGAATATAGATCCAGTTTCCAAAGTCCAAAAACCACATAATTCTGAACATTAATCACATGTCTTTGAAAAGCAAGTCTGTATGTCCAATCCCCAAGGTGCAGTGAATATCATTATTCATTACTTGATTGTAAGACAAAACATAATTACCACAACTGGCATTTCTTCACCATCATCACGAACAACAAAAACGGTCATTGATTGACCATGCTCAAGGGCAATCTGTGCTTGTACTTCTTCCAATGTAACACCACTTGGAAGGTCAGAAAGTAGCGGGTCCTGCTTCAATATAACAGTGAGGGTTTTTCGTGTTATTTCCAGCAGCTCTTGATGACTCAGAACTTCAGGTTCGCTCCCAGAAAGCTCATCTTCTTGCATGCTCTTGTCACTTTCCTCCTTAACGGAATTTGACATTGCAAAATTCTGGAATACATATTAATCCATACCATACAATTAATAAAAATATAAATGCAGGCACATGGTCAACATGAATATGCCAAGTATGCTAAAAACCTGGCATAAAGGGGTATCCCTGTCATAACCATGCAAGTGGACACTGTGATGACACACATTAATACATTATACTTTGAATCAGATTTTCAGTCATTACAAAACAAATTTTTTCATTATTCTCTGATTTTACTTCACAATCTAAGTTCAGTAAATATTAAAATCACACTATATAATTTTTAAACATTAATATGGGAAGAGTACCAACTAAAGGCACATTAAACAATCCAAAAAGTCACAAAATTAATTTGATATATGAAAGTCTAACAGATACACAATTAGCATTAATCTGACAGCCAGAGACATGGACACTGACAAGTAAAACTGAAAAAATGTTAATGACGTGGGAGAGAAAGATATTGGGGAAAATATATGGACCAACAAAGGAGAATGGACAGTGCAGAATTAAAACTAATGAAGAATTGAGAACCAAATATAAATCCCAAGATACTGTGACCATAATAAAGATTCAAAGACTAGAGTAGCTTGGACATGTAAGTAGAATGAATGAGACCAGGTCTGTAAAGAAGATTTTTGAAGGAAAATTAGAAGGAAGAAGAGGTAGAGGACAACCCAGACTCAGGTGGATAAACGATGTGGAAGATGATTTAAGGAAGCTCGGTGTGAAACGTTGGAGAACGAAAGCATTGAATAGAGAGGAATGGGCATCAAGTATAAGGGAAGCCAAGGCCAAACTGAAAGGGCTGTAGCGCTATAGGAAGAAGAAAGAAGAATTAATATGACAGCAGTTACATTAAATTTCCCTCAAGAAACAAACTGTCATTATACCACTTCCACCCATTACTGTTACAGACATGAATCATGTCATAATGGATGAAACATACAAAAAAGATAGGCAAAATAAATGCTAACAGATTTCTGATCGGAAAACCTCTTGGTATGTGGCTACTTTGAACAATATGAAACAGACGAAAGGTTAACAATAAGGATGGGAAACACATCCAGTGGTGGATTCTGCTGATTGCAGAAGATGAACCTTGGGATTCTTCAAACATTAGTTACTGAGCACTGGAAACAAGACACCAAAACAGAATAGTCATATGTGAGAAAAAGTGAAACATTTCTTCACACTTCATCGGAAAGTTACCTGCTTGACCACCTACACTTGAAAATGAAAACAACATGTTCCTTCAAAATATCAGGAACCACTTATCCAAAATGCACTGTCACATCCCAGACCATCAGAATCCTCAATGACACCACTGTGAAAACTCAAAATCTGTAAAGGTTAGCTGTATTTTACAATTTGTGATCAACCCTCCTCAACATTCAGACTGGCTCATGGGAACACCCAGCCTTCTCTTCAGTCAATAATGGGAGCTCTTTCCCAAGGGGTAAAATAACCACAGCAGGTTATGAATACATGGAGCTATACCTTCACTCCCCATATATCATTGTGGCATATACAGGGTCAACTTTTCTAATCATTATTCCCATTCATCGCTTTACTGATTTGAATCATACGCTACTTTCCTGTTGGTATAATGATACTGAAGTATTCTACTGCAATATGGTATTGCTTTTATACCAGGCATAATGTGACCAAAACATGAGACTGATCCTTAATGTCTAACATATACCACCATAAGAAATATGTTACTTTTCAGTTTGGGAAACTGTTAAGTAAGGTGTTCCACAGGGCTCTATTCTGGGTCTCTTGCTGTTTAATATATATCTGAATGATGTTCCAAAAATAATCAATAAACTCTCTCACACCATACTGTTTGCTGATGATACCAGTATTTTTGTCACATCCACTAATTATATTGAACTAAATCAGAAATTAAATTCCATCCTGCATCATATTTCTAAATGGTTTCAAACAAATCAGTTGGTATTAAACACAAATAAAGCATATATAGTCAAATTTACATCTTCTAAAGCCCTGATCTATCCATTAAATATAATACATGTTGATAAAACTCTTGCTGTTGCTGAAATAATCAAATTCTTAGGCTTGCTTGTGGATAGTCACCTACCACAGAAGTCTCAAGTAAATGTATGATTAAAGAAGCTGGGTTCTGCATGTTTTATGATGAGAAGATTATCCTACATACTAAAGACAGGAACACTGAGAATAGCTTACTTTGCATACTTTCAATCATGAAAAACTATGGTATAATATTTTGGGGTACATCAAAAACCACAAACAATGTACTTTCAATATGGAAAGTAGTAATAAAAACCATGCTGGGACTAGGTCCTAGGAGCTCTTGTAGAAGATGGTTTAAGAAATCACACATACTAACAGTAAAAAGTGTGCATATTTTTGCATGGACGATGTTTGTTGTTAGAAATCCAGACAACTTCCAGACTAACGCCTCAATACATGGTATACAAGCGAGACAAAAAACCAAATACATTTACCATCTGTGAAATTTTCTCCGATACAAAAGGGCGTTAATTATTCCTCAATAAAAATATTTACAAAATTACCACTAAAGGTATCAAAATTATATAAATACAAGTACGTTTACGTCTGTATTAAGAAAATTCCTTGTAAAGAATGCTTTCTACTCAACAGATGAGTTTTTATCGTCTAATTGTGATGTTAATTAGCACCTAACTACTTTTAACTGTGTCTTTTATTTTTAACTCTAATAACTATCATGAACTTTTAAATTTATTATACTTTGGATATTGTAAACAGCTACGGATTGTACATTGTAAAATCTTGCGATGCACAGATTTTATATGTATAATTGTACTTTTGCTATACATTTGACTTCTGCTTGTGGAAAGAATTTATGCCTTGTAATGTTAAACTTTGTGATATTTGTGAATGTTCAATACTAGGTCAAGGATATATATCACAATCTAATATTGTTTAGGACCAATTTCATATTCAGGCCGTCACTGAACTGATGATAGATCCGTGAAGTGTGAATGTGTGTATGCATGTATGTATTTCGCGGCGTATCACAACTTACTTATTCTTTATTCATGTATGAGTACTCCACAACACCCTCTTTCGTCAGGACAACAGCCATTCCAATGACGATAATCCGTGGTTTTCGCAATTACATGTGGCGCTTTTGTTTTGTTTGAATAATCATTTTTCGTGAGAATGACAATATTCCGTGCTCTTAGGTATGGAGCGTGTGTATGTTTACAATGTTGAAGGTCTGTCATAAGTTTGATCCTTCGAGGCATGTTTGTTTTTTGCCCCGTACCACTCGTTATAGCTGTGGCGTAGCATAAAACACGGCTTGGTAAATTTCTTGTCGTTTTTGACAATCCTGCTTGCGATATGGCAGACGAAGACGAAGTAGATGTTTTGGGAGATTTTAATCTGGAAAATCTGTTGTCGAAGGATGATGGCCGATTGTAAGTTACATTGAACTTACTTTGTATGTTTAGCGTTCATGAACATCATGTTTTGAAGTACTGACAAGGGTGTAAATTTGACGACTAGTACTTTTTAGCAGTTTCCGTGATTGGAACTCGTTATTCATGTCGTCTGATTTGAGACCTTATACTCGGAATATTTACGTTTACAGGGCATCTTGTTACGATGGAAGTGTTCTTGGATCCCAAGGGTCGGAGTTACTGCATTGTGATTATGGCATAACCCAACAGTGGTTACTAGAGACTGCAACTCAACCATGTTGGGATACGGGATCAGATGATGCAAAAACTCTTCACCCAGACGATCGGCAACAGTTTGGGTTTTCAACTACATTATCAACGACGGATCCTTCATCAGCGTCTTCACATCAGATTGATAATGACAGCTGGAACAACAAGGAAAAAGCTTTATTAGAAAAAGGCTTGGTAAAAATATATACCAATTATTATAGTGGCTTGCTGCCACAGCATGAGGCATTTACGTATTAATTTACAGAAATGACAGTGGATATTCAAGTAGTTTTAAATTGTAAACTCCAGAAGAGAAAGAGTTGGCAGTGTCACGTAAAGCTGGTGGATTAATTGCAGGAGTGTGTAAAAAGTTGTGCCATTACAAATCGTATTGTTACAATGAATTTATATGTAAGAGATTGACTTCAGGTGTTATTTGTGTGGGTACTGATTGTTCACTAGTCCAAGGCAGCCTACCTGACTTATTTTCAAATGCTTTCAAAATCCTTTCATTCTGTTGTGAAATTGGCCAAACCTGTAAATTACATTGCATTACATTTTACATTTCATTGGCCCATCAGTTTACTCCATGGCTGTGGCAGTGAAACCTGTCATATATCATAATTCGTGATTGATAAGCAATTGTGTCGTAGTAACACACAGATCACAGTCATGAAACAATAAAATACACAATATGATACATTCATCAAGCAACCTCAACATTAGATACAGAATATGGTTCCTCCTTCGTAACAAAACTACATTTGAGTCACAGAGTAGTATAAAAATTCATGAATATAATAAAAAGATTTGTAATATACACATAACCAACAAAATGTGCTTCAATGTTTATGATGTATTTTAATCACACTTTTCTCACCAAATGTTTGGACCGCTGTTGTGGCCATCTTCAGGGTGAAATGATTACAAGAATTTAAAGGTCTAGTGTGGTTATTTGTGTCATCACTCCATAACAGTTAAAAAATTATTATAATTTCAGTTAAAATTATATTAGTTTCAGTTAAAAGTTATGTGGGAACACCCCACATATCCAGTAACTTCCTTTCCTCAAGACAGCTCTCTCCACACTCTGCTCCAGAAACGGCCCTTTCCAAGCTCCTGGCAATTGATTGTCATTCTCCTGACCACGACTAAAAATTCTGCCAACTAACCAATGGCAGACCAACAGGAGCACAGAATAAAATCATCATCAGAAGGGAGTAATCTTCAGACTGCTCATCAAGAAGGACTAACATCGTTTGACTGCACTTCTGCGCTGCCCGGCATCTAAAGGAGTAACAACACAGCTCAGACCAGGCACTCCACAGGTCAGCCGAGGCAATGCCACTAGCAGCATCCGGCCTGCCTGGGAATCAACGCCATCTTTCGACACTGCAGCCATCTGCCCAGCTCTACACCACGCAACCCACATCACTGTCTCTGCTGGCCATACCCAGCACATTTGGAGGATCTGCCGCTAACCAGCTCAGCCACCAACCAGACCAGCACCAAGCCACATCTCCTCACAGCAGCTCTCGAACCAATCCTCTGATGCAACAGATGCACTTTTAATCACGGCATTCCTGCCACAGTACTTAACTCTGTAAGACTTACATGACTACAATATATTTCAATATATATGTTGGTGCTGTAGATTTTAGTTCATAAAAACCCTACAGTACCCCACAATTATAATTTTAACTGTAATTATAATTTTTTATTAGTTATGGAGTGACGACACAACTAACCACACTGTACCTGTGTATTCTTGTAATAATTCCACCCTTTGAAACGTGTTGATGAGAAAAGTGTGATTAAAATACCACATAAACATTGAAGTGCATTTTGTTGGTCATTTTTGTATTATGTGCTTGAATAATATACAGATGATGAAACATTAAAATAAAAAGATTGTATGAAAGGCTTCTTATTGATTGTATAAATTGTTTCTTATCTTCCACTATTTCTTCGGTACATTTAGATAAAACGTTTAAAATATTTATATTTGTATATTACACACCTTTCTGATATGATGCAGGGTTTGTCACTGATGTATAGAGATGTAACCTTCTTCTTGTACATACAGGGTGATTTGACTTATGGACATTACTGCAGGAGATGATGACCTAGGTCTGTTTGAACAAACATTTCATAGAGACATGTGTCCAGTTCTGGACAGTTACGGAGTTATGGCCACTTGAAACTTATAATAGAGGGTAAGGATTATTGAAATAAATGCAACAGAATAATAAACAAGCATAGTAAAGGTAATTTTATCCCATTACGGGCCCGGTGTGGCGCAGTGGGTGGGTAGAGGTGTAGCTCTTCTCTTCCATGACCACGGCACTAGAAGGGGGTGAGTGGTCAGCAGCACGCCCTGGCCACACTTTACCCCCCAGGAAAGACCTGGTACCCATTTTACAGGAGGCTGGGTGGGCCCCAAGGCCGGTCTGGATGGGCGGAAAGTCTTGTGCCCACCAGGATTTGATCCCGGACCATCCAGCCCGTAGTCACTCGCTATACTGACTGAGCTACCTGGCCCACAAGCAAGCATAGTACATTATAAATTTTAAGTATAAATTGAACTTAACTTCATGAAATTGCCTCATTTTACATTGACCTGTGCTTTAAGCAGGTTTTTTAAAATGCCACTGCCGGCCAGAACACATGCTTCCACTCTATTGTGAACAGTAGCAGTTGCGAGTTGCACCTTCAGCTGACTGTTATTGTTCCAGCTGATTTCAAGGTTTCGTAGTGTCACTTGCTATGTGCAGTTCACAGGAGGCTGTTCACGACAATTAAAAACACCCATAGTGCATAACAATTGAGAATAGTGCCCAGAGTGATATTAACATTTTTGGTCATAGAGGCCTAGGAAATGCAGTAATGTCCACCAGTCATGATTCACCCTGTATACTATGTGCCGAGTTATTAAGAGTAAAATATTCCAGAGTATGTGCCAGAAAGTTCATTAAGGGCAGTATGTATTGAACCGCTACTGACAATATTATAATGCTTTGAGAATTGGTCTACATGAACTTCTAGAATTAACCCCTTTCACAATTCTCATGATTTTTTTTTTGCACATGAAAGACCCTTGTAATCTCCCTAGACTTACTCCCCAATACTATGCCATGTTTCATTATGGAATGAAACTATGCATAATAAATCATTTGAGTGTTTCAATATTACTATAATTGTACATACATCTAATTGTGTAGCATGCACTGCTTTATTTTGGCAATATGTGCAGAGTATGGTTCTTCTAATTCATTTGTTTATCCATTTCCAACCCAAGAAACTTTGTTATATTACTTCCTTAATAAGTTTGTCTTTATAGAAACACTGGAAAGATTCATTTTGTAAGTAATTTAAGTCAACTTTCATTACTTTTGTTATGTGTAAATTCGATGACAAGTAAACCATTTACTCATAGAATTCAGTACAGTTACCGATTTTATGTGCAGATCATGTAGCCTATTACTGGTGAGTAATACATTTGCATCATCTAATTTTCAAGTGAGGCATCCCCATTGTGTTTTTCGATACTTAAAAATGTATGGAATTGACAGGCTAACACAACCTTTTATTGTATAACATATATATCTAATTTCAAGTACGATATCTTGTACTTGAAAACAATGTCATTTGTATAGCAAAATATCCTAAAAGTCACAACTTGAAGATGGCAAAAAGGGAAAACTGAAACATATAGTTGTTGATGACATTTTAAATATCTTTTAGATATATATTTTATACAATACAAAGTTGTGTTAGTCTGTTAATTCTGCACATTTTTAAGTTTTGTATTATCTACATAAGCATTGGTTTGCAATCTGTATTTATCCCAGGTGGAAATCATTTATGTGTAGGAGGAAAAACAAAGGATCCAAAATTCATTGTTGGGGAACACCATATTTTATTATTTCTGAATTTGAGGGGGGGGAATTCCTAACTCCTTGTGCAGTATTTCAACTTTTTGTTTCTTCTCTGTTAAATAAGATCTAAACCAGTGTCTAGCTGTTCCACATGTATAAGTTAATTTTTCTAAAAGAATGTCATGATTTACATAAACACTTTAGTCAAATCACAGAAAATACATTCTCTCTGTTTTCATTCATTAAGAGTAGTTAAAATATAGTTTGTTAATGTAAAAACTGCATTTTTAATAGTACTGCCTTTTCTGAAGCCAAATTGATCAGGTATCAAAACATCATTTACTTGTAAATGATGGTTCAGTCTATTAAACATAGCTCTTTCTAATATTTTTGAAAATACAGTCAATAATGAGATTGGTCCATAATTTATTGTATTAGTTTTATTACATTTCTTGTATATAGACTTAACAACTGAGTACTTGAGCCACTCAGGATAAGTACCAGATTACACTGAAGAATTATATATATGTCCAAATGGTTTAGTTATTACATGTACAGAGACTTTTAAAATCCTGCAAGAAATTCCTTCATTACCTGTGGAATTTTTGGTTTGAATGATTTTGTTATACTCATGATTTCAATTTCTGTTATACATATTGCTTTCATTTCTACTATATGATCTCTTTTTAATTTATTTAATAATTTAATAGCTACATATCTACTAGGATGTTCTGTTACTAGATTTTTACCAAGTGAGAAGAAAAATTTGTTAAAGGCATAGGCTACTTCATTTGATTCTGCATGTTCTTTCAAAATTTAATTGAAAAATTGTGCCTATTTCTTGTGATTTACCAGTTTCTTATTTATTTATTTTCCAAGTTGTCTGCACTTCATTTTCAAATTTATTTATCTAGTTATAATGGTATAGTAGTGGATGGTCATGAAATTCCCTTTTGTTTATGAAATGCATATTGTCATGAGTGTATCTGCAAGAGCCCACTACTAGCCCCTATTCTGAACCAAATAAATCCATTCCACAGCCATACATTCTGATTTTAAATGATGTAGTTTAATATACCATCCTTTCCAAAGATGAAAGCGAAACCCACTAAGGGTTGTTGTGCTGATGATGATGGTCCTTTCCAAAGTCTTCAAAGTAATCTCTTTCCTCTGGGTTTTCTGACCAAAAGTCTGTATGCATTTCTGACCCTCTGATGTATTCTGCATATCATGCCAATCTCATCTTTGATTTGATAACCCTTCTGACATTTGGTGATGAAAACAAGGTCATGAAACTCTTCATTTTGCACTTTTGTTAATCCTTCTGTTGCTTCCTGTCTCTATGATCCTAATACTCTCCTCAAGGCCATTTTCTTTAACACCATCAATCTGTGGCTTTACCTCAAGACAAGGGATGAAATTCACACCTTTCATTGACTTTTTATTGTGAGTGCTCTGCAGAATTCTTTACAGTTAACATGCATAGACATTAATTAGCACATACAAATTATCTCTACGTGTAGTACCTAGACAGAATGAGATTTAGAAAATTGTTTGGTACCTCATGGTCTGTGTGTACATATATGTATGTGAAGTGATATCTCATGTGAGAAATGTTGAATATACGTGCTCATAAAGAGTGCATTTCTTGTATGAGAAATAGCACTCTGTTTTGATTCATACTGAGATTAGTGGGGCATGAAATTTATAATATTTTTAATGCTGTTCTTATTTCCTAAACAACATTTGCAAAATTTTTGTAATTTGTTGTATATGTCTGAGATTCTGAACATTTCCTGTATTGGCACACAGGAATTATTTGGACACAACTGGATTCGCCTCTCACAGTTTATTGGCACTAAGTCATCACATCAAGTGAAGAGTTACATACGTTCTCATCTCCGTCATTTGGGTGCAGCAAATGAAAACTGTTCACAAGTATCATTCTCAAGAGAGTCAGGGATTTGCGGCAGTGGTGTGTTAGGCTTTACAGAATTGATAGATGATATGCAAATACCAGCTTCCATGGAGGAGGTTTGTATGGTGTTATTCATATGCAGCATGCTAACGTGTGGTACTATGAGAAAGATTTATTACATTAATTTTGAAAGAAATGCCAGAATTTTTATCTTTAGTGTGAATTTCACCGCATAGTTGTAATACTTAGGTTGTTAAGATTTGTACTCTAGGTATTATACAGAAGTGAATGTATTTTATTGATAATATTACTGATTTCATTTACCAACCCTACTTCTATGAAGTACATTGCACTTGTTTACAGTCCTTTGCTTCAGTGTGATTCTCTCTGTTTACTTTTTTATTTTAATGTAGAAGCACTTTAATATTTTAAAGAATAATTTATGTTTTGTTTACATAAGGGTGTTACTGTATTGTATACATATATATAGTTGTATAATAAGGACCAACAAGATGCACTTTTTTCTCTTAATTTATTTAAATAATCATCATCTGCATGTTTCGAGTAGATTAACTATTCATCATCAGGAGGTATTTTACTGTATATGCAGCATATGTTATTTATCATGCTGAAAATATATTAAAATTGTGTAAAATTACTCATATACATGGTCACTAAGGGTATAAAACATTGTATTATATATAGTGTTTCAGATTATATTAAAAGATTTGTTGGATAATAAAAGTATTTCAGAAAATGCAGTAGGTTCTTACAGTATAGTAAAAATGTTGTACATACCATCTACGTTGACTAGCTGCTAGCAAGATCAGAGTGGAACTGGTTTTAGGTTGTGTAGATGTTGGAGTACTGATTGGTTAGTCTGGTGAAAGTGACATATTGTGTAGGTCATGGATCAGCTGATACATGGGATTATGTTTGCCTTTGTGTTGTTCTGGAATGAGCTGTTTGTGTTGGTGGTATGATTGGATGTATAGTTGTTCAAATGTTATTAATAGTGTGGTTTTATTGATATGTTTTAGTAAGGTCATGGTGTCATTGATGGGACTGTATTCATGCTTGTTTAGGATGTGTAACACGTATGCTGATTGAGGGTCGTTGTGTTCTATATATCTGATATGTTCCTGATACCTCTGTTTAAGACCATGACTTGTCTGTCCAATGTATGACATTTTGCATGTTTTACATTTAAGTTATAGATTCCACTTTTGTCCTGTTCTTGTGTATTGCTGATTATTTTTGGTTTTGTGAGTTGTTGTAACATGTTGGTGTTCTTAAAGGATATTCCCTCATTTGTGTGCTTGAATAAGTTGGTGATTTTTCTTACTATTGGGCTGTAATATGTGAATGTTGGCCATGTTTTGTCTTTGTTTCTTTCATTAATTTGATCCTGATTGATTTGTGTTTTATTTGAAAGTTTAGTTGTCATAGAACTTTTTGTGCAGTTAGTTGTATCATTGTGTCACTTAATTAAATACCATACACTGCATATAAAGTAAAATACCTCCTGATGATGAATAGTTAATCTATTCGAAACATGTAGAGGATGATTATTGAAATAATTTAAGAGACAAAAGTGCATCTTGTTGGTCCTTATTATGCAAATATATCATGATGCATGGTCCATAGAACATCATGTATATAGTGTTGGATTTTCTAAAAACGTGGCATGATTTGAATGTGTGTGATGAAAATTGTCTCTCTCACTAGCACAGACTTGATATAAGACTTCTAGAAATTCATTTGTGAAGAGTAAGGAATGTGCTTTAGGAACAGAGCACTGTTTAGTGACAGGTATGATAAAGCCTTGTAATGCGTGGAGATACGCAGGATGTATCAGCACTTGAGTGTTTGCCAGCTGCCTTTTATTGTGTTCGTGTTTATATTGTGTCATATCAGGACCATACACAGGGATGTATTAAAATGTTACATGTATTGTACCAAATGCAACCAATGTGTTCTTGAAATTTGGGTGAACCTTGATTTGAATTCATTATATTGTCTCTTTCCAGATGAAGGATAAAATATACCTTATTATCTGAATACAAAACTTAATTTATTCCTAATTTATCATCTGAATAGTGGGGGTGGGGTTTCCTTATAATTGGGCACAAAATTGAACATACTGTGTATAGATATATTTTTGAAAATTGATGATTGGGTGGGGGGGGGAGATCATCTTATTTTCATATAAATATGGTAGTTCCATAAAAATGATGATGTGTCCCTTCCTAGGCTTCATATTCATGATCATCATACTGTTATCGTCAGTGGCATAAAATTGTATAAACACAAGATTTCCTCATTAATTGTCCAAGTGTTTTAATTACGATTGATACTTCTGTATTTTTTACATAACTTTGGGCATTTCATACCTTCAGTAAAATGTTCTGGGTTGTTGACAGGTTATAGCCGTTGTAAGCACAGCCAAACCAACTGTACCACCAGTACCCAGACGGAGTGTTGCAGCTAATTCATCAGTATTACAAGGTAGCACTGTTGTGTATAGTGGTGGATTGAAAAAGAAGTTTAATGTCAACAGTGACTCAGTTAGGTAAGCATGAAAAGAATAAGATAAGACTAAAGGTTTGTTTTGAGTACTTATTGAGGCTTAAGAGGTGTAAGGAAGAGTAGTTACACCTTTCCTAATATATCTCTTGCCTCACAATTTCCTCAAAAGAAAACACAAAATTTGAGATGAAATCAGACTTTTATATATCTAAGGGTGTGTGTGATGATGATGTGTTAGCGAGATGACACACATATGACTTTTTCCATTGTCTTGTTTGTGTTAAAAACACAACATTCAAGAAGCTGACTTGTACAGAGATTGCTAATTAAATCAGTTCATGTACATCATGAAACCTCCATATATATATTTCTTTCATATGCTAATGTGTATTAATTCATTGTATTACATTTCTCTTTATTGCAGCAGAGTCAAAAATCGAAGGGGCAGACCTCGAGTAGTGTCTAGGTTGAATGCCACTAAGAGGCCTTCCAAAGTGAATCGCCGTCCACATAGAAAACCAGGAATTAATTCTAATGTACACGGATCAAATACTGAAACATATCACATGGGAAAGATGAAACATTATACTGGTGCTCATGTGAAAGACTCTGAACAGAAAGACTGTTCTTCCAGCTGCCGAGCTGGTATAATGATATCAAGTGGAGAGGAGGTGGTAAGGCACATTCATTTATCACGTAATGATGTTGGAAGTAGATGATGATTCACTTACCATTTTTAAATCAATGTATTTCACACATGAGTTCAGTATGATGTTTTACCTGTTAATTCTGAAATATGGAGAAAATCTGTATCTTCCATTTGGGTAAGTATAGAACTGTGTATCATGTGTGAATATTTCTGTTAAATTTATATACTCATTCAGTAGCCACTGCGTATTTGAATTGCCAGTATTGATGTAATGCGTTCTGAATTACACACTTCAAACTGTAATTATTGTTACAGGTCCGAATTAAGAAAGAAAGTAGTCATGATTCAGATGATATCGAGATTGAAATTGAAGAGAGCGTGGATGATATGAATGTTCCTTGCCCATTGACAGCAAGTTTTCCTTTTGTTAACAATGCAGACTTAGTGGCAAGTAGAGCTTCTGAGGCCTCAGTGAAAGAAAATAGAGTCACTGTAACTGAATTACAGAGGGACTATTCAGATAGAATAGATATCAGAAGTTTGTCTGATGATAATATGCACGATACAAAAGTAGAATCCACAGAGAAAAAGATGTGTGGGAAAGATACTGATAGACCTAGCAAACAGTGTGAAAATACCCAGAGACCAGTATTAGTATCTAATGAAAATAACTTTGAACCGGACTCAAAACAGGAGACCATTGAATTCTCAGCTCCTAGAGACTGTAGTGAGGGTAAGGAAGGTGGCAAGGGTAATTCATGTTCATTAGCACTGAGTCATCAGGATATCCTGGAGAGTATATTCAACTTACCACCTCCAACAGAGGAATTGATACTGGATGCAAAAGCCATTACAGAAGAGGAGAAAGTTATACATGCAGAGTTCTTTGAAGGAAGATCAGCAAAGACACCAAAACGCTATCTGAAAGTAAGTATCTTAAGTTTTTCTTCTGACATTGCTCTGTCATACATTCACTTTGAGAGATTATATTCAGTAATTTATAGTACTTTGCAAATTTCAAGTATTGCAACATTGGAGACACCAGTGTTTGATGTTGAGTACATAAGTTTCACACAAGATTGTGATGTGTTTTTACATTAGACCTGACAGTGTTCTTCCTGTTTTAATTCATTAGGAGCAAAGCATTCAAATATATCTGTCTGCATATTAGAACCAAGAAAATTTTGTAGCAAGTAAAGCAGGTATGCAAGCAGGGAAACCACATGTAGAAGCTGTGATGGTGGACGAATGGGACAGGTGGAGTAGTGGAACTGTTCATTTTCCATTTTCTATGTTGACACATGTTGTAGCAATGTCCTCCCTCATCTCTCCACTGAAACACAAGGAAACTGTCAGTATTGGTTACAGTTAACAGTTTACACTGACCGTACAATCATTACTATTAGAGTGCAGCATAATCTATTGATGGTTCATTGAAGGCCTAACCATTTTTCTTTTCAAAAATGAGTTTTCAAATGTAAGTTGTGTCACACATATAGAAACACATTCTGTAATGACTCGAATGCCTATAAAAACATATTCTAAATCCTCTGTTATTTGTTTGTTTTATAAATTGTTACATTAAATATTCTTGTCAGTGCCACTTATCCTCTGTATGAGGTACAGTGGTTATCATCGATTTGTTCTGAATGCCAAAGATACAAACATTTGTGTGCCCTTTTTTCTCAGTATCAGAAGTTTTGTATGTGTGAATGTCTATTACATTAAAAGAGAATACATGAAAATTAAGTCCTGAAGCTATTCCAGCAATCTGAAATGAAGGAAAGGAGATGTTAAGCATGTCTGACAAAAAGGTGGAAGAGTTTTTGATCACTGTGATGTGAATAGATCAGTTGTTTTAAGTTGTTGATGGAGATTATGATGACATTATTGTGAATTTTACTTCTTGTAATTGTAACAAGCAAAAATTTTAAGCCATGATGATGATTGTTATTATTATTATTATGACGACAACGATGATGATGACGATGATGGCAACAATGACGGTGACGACGATGATGACAACCCTGGCAGGATTTCTTTGTGTAATGGTGGTTCAGTTTGCAGTTAATGTACCCGAGCATTGCAATTTTTGGAGACTGTGGTTGTTAGAGACCACAGTGTGTGATATGGGGGGAAAAGCAGACAGTGATCACATTGTGTTGTAATGTTCTCACCTTAACCTGCACATGTTAGGTATTTATGGCATATTGAAGGAAATTATTATGTCTTACCTCCTGCATTCATATAAAACTTTTTGTGGTATTCCTCACATATAAAAGGACAAACAAATTTTTTTTGTGTATTTATGCTGTGCAGTTAGCCAAACAGAAAACACAACATTTTAACAGCTCGTCAGGGTCGTTCAGAGAGAATTATTGACAATTGTTAAAAAAACCTGCAACTAACAAAATGTAACCTACAGAGGATAGGGGTGGGTAGAGCATCGCAACTGTTTTTAATAGCTGCAAGGGCATGTCACAGATCATGTTATTACTAACAGATGACAAAATGGAATTGTTACATCTAAATGGATTTATATTAAGGATGAACCACAGCTGACATCAAATAAAATGATAGATGGTGATTCTCATCAAACTGCGTTGCATTTGTACACTGTCTACAGTTCTGAGTCCATACTGTGAGTTTTTATGTGCTGCATCTTGGAGGATGTTTCAGGCACAGGGGACAATTTCTGTCAGTGTCCTATACATAACAGTTAAATCTGCAAAACATGTGGGGCTTCACTTTCTTGTTAAGTTACCACAAAAGATAGGGTTTGTGAATTACACATTGACATGAATATACACTGACACATGGCATTTTGTTTTGTTTTGTTTGGAAGAAAGGATGTATTGTGTGGTCTGTGTTCTAGTAATGTATGGGTAGCTACTGCACAGAAACATTTGATTCAGGTCCCAGTAAAGGATTTCTTTGGCATTAAAAAATTAAACTTACTGTTTTGGTACTTACTGTTACTTTTACTGTTTCACTATTTTATTTCATTTGTAAGATGGAATCAGTGAATAGTTGCCTGTTGTAATAAATGTTGGAAGATAAGGATAGGAGTTGCTCATTTAACCACATTCCTTTAACCATATGAATGTAGATAAGGAACCACATCCTGGATTGCTGGCGACATAGCCGACCTATGTATGTTACTAAAACTTCTGTCAGAACGGGACTGAAGAACTGTGGAGATGTAAATTGCATTGGTCGTATTCATGCATACCTTGAACAGATAGGAGCCATCAATTTTGGTTGTGGTAAGTCATTTGTCAGTGAATGGTGCATATGCCTGTTAGATTGTATGTATGTTTGAAGTGCACAGCAAATGTGCTCAGTTGTACAGTAGGAATTGTTGTTGTTGTTGCTGTTGCTGCTGCTATTGTTTTTTGTTTTTGTTGTTGTTGTTATATGATATGTATGTCTCCTGTCACAGGCATTTCTTCCTGGTACTTCTCTTAAACCAGCGGTGATCCCCACCGCTCAGGCTTCAAGCTTCACATTGCAGTACTTTCTGTATTATGTGATGTTCCAAGTATAGCTGTCTTTTGTAGTGAATCTATTGAGTTTTTTCCTGGTATAGTTTCCAAATTTTTCTTTAAACTTCTCGTTACTATTCCAGTGGCTCCAATTATTACTGGTACAATCGTACATTTCAGGTTCCACATTCATTGTATCTCTATACACAAACT